>Ga0099824_1001004_pt1 | contig 37863 bp, 15 predicted proteins | sample SiratrowhiteBW_FD_76837 | JGI IMG/M metagenome (GOLD analysis project Ga0099824, IMG submission 76837) | Root nodule microbial communities of legume samples collected from California, USA - Siratro white BW | ecosystem: Host-associated > Plants > Roots > Nodule | place: USA: California... | reverse complement strand
GGTTCATTAATTTGAAATCCTATCTCGCTATTAGAATTTGTCCATTTTTTATAAAAAATTTTTTTCCCAGTTTAGACATCAATGAGAAAAAATAAACCACAATAAAAAAAAAAAAAAAAAGCCTATAGCCAAACTCTCTTGTTGTAACACTCTTTTCTTATTACCTCATTGTCTTCCCTTTCGGCTACATTCCTCGTTTTCCGTCCAAATTTAGTATGGTTTAATTATACTTTTTATTTCTTGAAACTTTGAATAATTCAATTTACAGTGGTTTTTTAAAATTATATTATTTTAAAATTGAAAATATGGTTTAAATTGTAACAATAAATTTAACTGAAGAAACATATATTTAAACCTTAATCTTAAATCTCAAGACTTATATACTAAATCTTAAACCTTAAAAATTATTTCAAACTCATTTTAATCTCTTAAATTTTGTGCTTAGGAACTTAAATAATATTATTTAAATTATGATGACTAAGATAAACTTTTTGAATTGGGGATCAGAAGTAAAAGTATCTCAATTTAAAATAAAATAAAATAAAATATAATTAAACCTTTTATTTCGTATTTCTTTCTAAATGTGACAAAATATCAACTGTGATTTTGAAGGCCTGGCCCAATGAATGTGTCCATCGCATTTGGGTCTGGTTAGCTTTGCAAAACAAGAGAACGTAATGTTGTTTGAGTGATGATTATTATGAAACTTGCCTTGCTAATAAGAAGAAGCAGCAACCAATATGGTGTTCCAAAATTGCACCGATTCTCCTCAGTTCCCGACATCAAACTTCACCTGAACAAGGCCGCAAAACTGAACAACCTTAAACACGCGACACAAATCCACTCGCAAATCGTAACGACCAATCAGACGTCCCTCGGCAACATCAACAGCCTCCTGGTGGTGTACGCAAAATGCGGCTCCATCAAGCACGCAGTCCTCTTGTTCGACACAAACCCTCGCGCCTCAACCAGCGTGGTCACATGGACCACACTCATAACCCAACTCTCCCATTTCAACAAACCCTTCCAAGCTCTCACATCTTTCAACCTGATGCGAACCACCGGTATATACCCCAACCAGTTCACCTTCTCAGCCATCTTACCCGCCTGCGCTCACCCCTCGCTCCTTTCACAGGGCCAACAAATCCACGCCTTGCTTCACAAACACGCCTTCCACACCGACACTTTTGTTGCCACCGCTTTGCTACATATGTACGCCGAGTGTGGCTCCATGTCCTTCGCGGAGAACGTGTTCGACCAAATGCCCCACAGAAACCTCGTTTCCTGGAACTCGATGATTGTGGGGTTTGTTAAAAACAAAATGTACGGTCGTGCCATTGGGTGTTTTAGAGAGGTTCATTCGCTTGACCCTGACCAAGTTAGTTTCTCAAGCGTGTTGAGTGCTTGTGCTGGGTTGGTTGAGCTAGGGTTTGGGAAACAAGCTCATGGGAGCATTGTTAAGCGTGGTTTGGTGGGGTTGTTTTACGTGAAGAACTCGCTGGTAGACATGTATTGCAAATGCGGTTTGTTTGAGGATGCAACTAAGCTGTTCTGTGATGGTGGAGATAGAGATGTTGTCACGTGGAATGTAATGATCATGGGATGTGTTCATAGCCAAAACTTCGAACAAGCTTGCACCTTTTTCCAGGATATGATAAGGGAAGGCGTGAAACCGGACGAGGCTTCATACTCGTCTCTTCTTCACGCTTCTGCAAGTATTGCAGCATTGGCACAAGGCACCTTGATCCATTGTCATGTATTAAAAACCGGGCATATGAAAAACGCTTGTGTTTCTAGTTCTTTGGTAACTATGTACGGCAAGTGTGGAAGTTTGTTTGATGCTTACGGTGTTTTTGGAGAAACTAAGGATTTTAATGTGGTTTGCTGGACTGCTATGATAACAGTTTTCCATCAACATGGTTGCGCAAATGAGGCAATTGAATTGTTTGAAGAGATGCTCAAGGAGGGGATTGTGCCAGAATACATTACTTTTGTTTCCGTGTTGTCGGCTTGCAGCCATACTGGCAAGGTTGATGATGGTTTTAAGTACTTCAATTCGATGGCTGAGGTTCATAAAATTGAACCTGGACTTGAGCATTATGCCTGCATGGTTGACTTGCTTGGTCGCGTTGGTCGATTGGAGGAAGCATGGAGGTTCATCAAATTGATGCCGATAGAGCCTGACTCGTCTGTGTGGGGGGCTTTTCTCGGGGCATGCGGAAAGCATGGCAATGTTGAAATGGGAAGAGAGGTTGCAGAGAGGCTTTTTGAGTTGGAACCGGATAATCCAGGAAACTATGTGCTGCTTGCTAATATCTATACTCGACATGGGATGTTGGAAGAAGCTGATGAAGTCAGAAGATTGATGGGGATCAATGGGGTGAGGAAAGAGACCGGGTGTAGCTGGATTGATGTTAAGAACAGGAGCTTTGTGTTCAATGTGAATGATAGGTCTCATTCAAGGACACAAGAGATTTATGAAATGTTGAAAAAGTTGAAGGAATTGATGAAGAGGAGAGGGTATGTGGCTGAGACCCAGTTTGCAACTAACAGTGTGGAAGGTTCTGAAGAGCAGAGTTTGTGGTGTCACAGTGAGAAATTGGCTCTTGCGTTTGGACTTCTGGTCCTCCCACCTGGATCTCCGGTAAGGATCAAGAAGAATTTGAGGACCTGTGGTGATTGTCATACTGTTATGAAGTTTGCTTCAGAGATTTATCAGAGAGAAATTATTGTGAGAGATATCAATAGGTTTCATCGATTCATAAATGGATCGTGCTCTTGTAGGGATTATTGGTGATTGAATTTGAAACACATGCAACGAAATGAATGAGTCATGGCTGCTCAATCTGCAATAAGATCCCTTTTTTCCACTCGTGTCGTGAATAACTGAAGTTAGAACAAGAAAAAACCAAGAAATTTTTTCTACTATCAAAAACCTAATTAGATTCTCAACAACAAAACCTTATTCTACTAAGTCACATTGACCACATGAATTACACGGTTTCATTGGGTTGGTCGATTTTGCAGTCAAAGTGTACAGAAACCTATTTTTATTCTCTATTTTCTTTTTTTTTTTGTTCAAGTCGTTCTTCTCCGTGTAACATATCTTGTTATGATACACGGGGAGCGCAATTTATTGTGCATACCTTTTTCGTACATAAACGAAATGGCTGATACATGTTAGTATATTTTGACATGTATTTGGTTAAATTATCCTATTTTAAGTATTTTTTTTAATTTTTTAAAAAATTAAATTAAAAACAAGTTTCTATATTCTGACAACAATATCGCATTTCCATCTCTTGTGCAAATAAATATATAAAAAGACATGACGATCCAACTTTTATAGGACATCAACAATACATAGAAACAGTGTAAAAAAAAAAAAACTATATGAAAATAAATTTTGAAAACTCAAAAAAATGGTAATATTACATTTGTATATTTACACTTTTTGGAATAAATTTTTAATTTGCTAAACGAGAGATTTTTTATTCAGTTACAGTTCCCATCTTTAATTTGAGTTTAATCTCTCTCTATCTTATTATACTCGTTGCTTAACTCATAATTTATACAAAAGAGTGTTATAGCTTTTAACAATATGCTTGTCAAATTTTCTCCTAAACACTTTAAGAAAGAGAAATATGAAGAAAAAAACTAATCTTCATGAGTATAAGTCAAAGTTAAATACGACCTAACCAAAATAATTGAATGCATGTTTTTTTTACACGTGACAAGATAAAGATTAATTTCATTTCTTTTATTTTCTTTCTCGAGTATATATTTAATGTCTTAAGATACCATTAAAGTCATAATATTTGAGATCTTGTTTATTTTGGAGGTTAGACATATTTTCACTACAATTTTATTTTCAAAAGTTTTTTTTTTTTAAGGAAAACAAGTGATATAAATTATATCTGACTTTAACTCTTAAGTAACATAATTTTTTTTTAAGAACAAATTTTGACCTTACAATTTCAACACACTTAACTTGAAAAAGTTTGATAAGATTTCACTGGATGTTCCCTCCCCTTTGACCTTACACAAATCTTCCATAATTTATATATTAAAAAATTATATTGTATGTAGCCTTTCTACTTTCTTAACACATCTTTCATGCACATATAAAGCAATACCCTCATGCAGATGAATTGAGTGTAATTGTGTCGTGTGTAATATAAAAATAAAGCTAAAAGGGTGAACATTGCACTGAAAAGTATAGGGAAGTCAAAGTTTCAATGGAGATATGAACCAATAAATGCATCTTTTTACTTTCGTGTAATCATATATGATAGATACATGATAATTCCACAACAGAATACATTAGAATGATTCCAATGAAGCGGGTGAAGGTCAAATAAAGTGGCAGAACACAAACACTCACTCACATCACATTCACTTTATCGCATCTCGCCAACAACTAAAAGAAAGTAAAAGAGTCCCGTGAAAATCACGTGAAGTTCACGCCACAGCTAAGTGTTCACAGTTTGTCTTCTCACTCATCTCGTGACGTGGCATGAGTTCCAGTACTCTATCGCTTTCTGTGTTTTCTCCTTTTTTATCTCCCAAAAAAAAAAAGTAAACAAAGCATTTTATTGAATGAAAATTTTAAATGTTAATCTGTAAAATAAAAGAAATTCCAACTCATTTGATTGAACAGATACCGTTTGATGTAAATTGTTGTAAGGTTATTCACCACAAAAGCCTAAAGACTTGATCACCTTATTCTCTAACAATCTTACATAAAGTTTGATTGCTATTTTTTCTTTGGACTGTTAATCACATTTATATGGTCAAGCAAAAGGACACAAACACCGATACGCCACACGTTCAAACACAGTGTTTGACATGACACTATAATCTTTCATAGGTTGTCATATAAATGAATAATTCTACTCTACTTTTTTTATATCCTCTCATCTTAAATGAATAGTGTAATAAATTACAAAAATATTATTGGCAACATTTTAATAAAATTGAATAAAAATTTAAAATAATTTAATTTATAAAATTAAAATTAATATTTAAATTTTTTATTGATAACATTCCATAAAAATACATGAAATTAAAAAAAAATTCTAATATAATTTTGTATTTTCATATAATTTTAATTTATTTTGTTGATATCATTTTATAAGAAAAAATTAAAGAGCACTAGTATTAAATTAAGAAAATGATTAAAAATTTTAAAGGATAAAAATCATAATATCAAATTAGACTCAATGATTAAAAAATTAAGATCAGTAAGAAAATATAATATCTACAACTGATTGAAGAATGTTATTATGAAATACAATTAATTTGGTAGCATGTAATTATTGAATGCAATTAATTTTTAATAATAAAAATACGTTTCAATCTTTAAATTGGTGTACTGTACAATTTAATTCTGCAATTTCAAAACTAATGCATTTTTTAATTGTTATAATGAGAATTGAATGTTTCCCGCGTCAACCATGAAACACAAATATAAATAAATAGAGTGAGACATTCAAAATTCGGCGATTTCCTTTAGGCGGAAAATAAGTGCTTTGAAAAAAGAAATAATTTATTTACTGAAAACATAAAATATTTTGTGTTTGGTTAGAGTTATAAAAAAACAATTTTTAATTAAAATAATTTTAAAATTGTTTGAATGTGATAATTGTATGCATGTCGTACAATAAATGTCAATACAAAGATGAACTGTCCAAGGTTTTAATATATATTCTACTCCACCCATACTTACATCTAATCGGGTAAGTTTGAATAGAAATATATCAACCCATTATGAGTTATGGTTTAATGTAACTCAACATACAAGTAGTGTTCTCATATAAAAATACATCAATAAACGTTATAAAATAACGTGTTTGTGTACAAAATAAAAAACACTTTTTTATGAATATTTACAATACATAAATGTTTTAATTAAGGCAGCAGCCACGTGTTCTTCAAAGAATATATATAGTGATAAAGCAGCAAATAGATGAATGCAAGCACCATACAAATGTCACAATGAATTCACTACACGAATCAAGCATATTGTGTTGTGGTTGTAGCTTTATATTTGTTTGAGGAGACAAAGAAACATGTCGTAGACAATCCGTAAAAACTTATAGAATGTACATAAACATGGAAATTGCATAGTATATAACTCGTATATTCGAATATACTTAATTTGCAATTGTATTTTATCAGCAAAGTGACTCGATTATTTTTAATGGTACCAAGATCTACATCATAATTTTATTCACCTTAAAAGACTTGTCATTTCGTTAAGATTTTTTTTACTATCGGAAAAATTTAGTGCAGTTATTGATTCCCAATTGTGATTTCACCCTGCATATTGGCACCTTATCCTTGCTAACTTTCCTATGGTTGAAAAAACAACAAAAAGAAAAAAAGAACATCAAGAAACAACAACAATAACGATTTTCCTAAAAAGATAAACAATTAACGATATTCCAAGTTATGGTTTTAAATCGAAGTTCTTTTAAAATTATCAGTGGTAATAAGGATCAGTGTTAATTTAGTAAAAGAATTTCATTAAACTATCTACGTGTTTCCATCAATTTTTTACTTGCACGTCCATTTTTTTTTTTTGGATAGATAATTCAGACTAGTTTGTAAAAAAAAGTAGTTTTAACTTATTCTTTAGCTTTTGGTTATTTTGAAAAGTTTAAACTAATTAGTAAAAATCTAACACAAATGCATTCCTATTAAACAAGTATTTAAAAAAAGGAAAAAAAACAAAACAAAACCTATATAAGATGACATGATCACCATAGATTTAATGGGAAAAAAAATGTAAAAATGGGAAAGAGGACGTCATTTTTGCCACCATGACAGAAACACTGAAGGGAAAACGTGACTCACCATGCATCGTTCTTTTCATTATATTCCGCTGAGGCAAAAGTCACGATGCACAACCCAACCACTTTATCTTTTCCTCCATTCCCATGTTTTTGAAGTGTAAAATCTATAACCATATATTTTGTGTATATTTTTATTTATTTTAATTATATTTTAAAATTAAATATTTTAAATCAGATAACTATCTTGTCTATACAACACAATGATAAAGGGACAAAAATAAAAATAATGAATACAAATCATTTATGTATTAAAAAAATTACACACAATTCATTTGTTCCCCAATATAATAATATTTTTTTATCTTTCAAAAGAAATATAATTTTAATCGCTTCTTTAATATTAATTTTACAAAAATTATAAATGATACTACTCAAATATATAAAAAAAATACGTGTATCATATTTAAATAAATATAATATCATTAAAATAAGAAATCATAACAAAAAAAGTATACACGGCCATAAGTTTCTTACTTAGGATCACCAATCTACGGCCATGTGGCAACCATGGTAGCCGTGTGATCTGAGTGAGTCAGTCGTGAGCGTTGCCTGAAGCTTGATTGCACAAAGAAAATGAGGGCCCCACACAACCTTAACCACTGCAATCACTTATTAACCATAGTTAAAATAGAAAGCTCCTGAATCTATTCCATTTTCTCTTACTTCTGTTACATGTTACATTTTGTCTGCAGTTCTCAATGCTTTCATTTGCAAAAGCAACTTCCTCACTCGTCCTGCGTTCCTTCCTATTCTGAAACTTTAAGGTTTCTCTTAAGTTCGAGCTGTGACACGGTTTCTGAAGACTTTTGTTAACTGACAAGGTGGAACGGTTAATGCATCATCACTCAAACGCTACTTATTGAATTAAGTAAATTGGGGCTATATTTTGAACTGAACACTGATTGGACAGCTATAAGACCGAATCATTTTGAAGTCTTGAGTTCATTACTTGACTTGGCAAGGTTAATTTGTTTATGATATATGGTTATTTAAGAATTGGTTTGACCCTGATGTTCTATGTCTTTAATTTATTTAGCTATGTTACAGTACTTTCCTTTCCAAGTGTGGAGAAAAAGAAAGCTTTTATGTTCCGCAAATAATTATTTATTACTGTTACTTCATATCTTTCCCCTTCTATATTCAAATCAAACAGCGTGGTGGGGCTAGCGTCAGGATTCCGTTTGTGGGCTGTGAAAGGTGGTTCGCATTTCACAGCTAACATGGTATTTTTGTCGGATGCAACAACAATAATGGCTTAGTTTATATAAGAGTGCTTCTTTAACATTAGTTCATCATGCCTCTGCATGAGTTTTACCGTGTGAATTAAGGGAAACTTGATCCCAAAGAGATGAACAACAGCACTTGTGCAGCTGATAAATCTTCTGCGTAAGTTCAATAGCATGCTTTTGCTAATCCCATTTTATTTTATCTTTGTTCTGTTTCTCTGACTTGTTTCCTAATTTGTTTTAACTCTACCTTTGTGGCAGACCCAACGATGATTTGTTTGAGCTGGTTTGGGAAAATGGCCAGATTTCAGTGCAGGGTCAATCCAGTAGAGCTCGAAAGAGCCCAAATTGTAAAACTTTGCCACCTCATTGCCTACCATCTCATACTCCACTAGGAGGACACGCTAATGATAATAATGCTACCATCACAAGGATGGGGAAGTGTGGGAGTTTAGGAGCTGAATTGAATGAAATTAGAAGGGTGGTCCCTTCAGGTGAAGTGTATTTCAGTGAAGAAGAAGTAGACATGGTGATGCCTTGGTTGAATTATGAAATGGATCACCCTTTGCAACAGGGATATAGTTCTGATTTTTTCCATGAACTATCTGGGGTCAACATGAACGAGCCATCTGCATCAAATAGTTTTTCTTTGTTAGTTAGAAGAAATAGTTGTAGTAAGGTATCTAGGGACACTCATAAAAACACTCCATTTGCATCTGTTAGATCCAAGTTAGTAGATATAGCTGAAAATAATACAAATAATGTTCCATCTCCCTCAAGTGGTTTTTCTAGCTTAAAGATGGAGAAGCATGGTCCAGTTGTGTGTAGCAATAGTTCCACCATGATGAATTTTTCCCACTTTGCAAAGCCTGCTGCTATCGTCAAAGCTAACCTTCAGAACATTGGCTTGAAATCAAGACCAGGAAGTGTGGGAATAAAGATAAAAGGTGCTGCTGCAACTGTAGGTGTAACCAATCCTGCTGAATCAACAAAAGTTGAAGTAAGTGGAGAGTGTCCAAAAATATCAGTCACACAAATTCATCAGGTTACGGAGCCAAAACCCCTGGAGCAGGATGGTGCCGTTTCTACGAAGTGTGATCCTTCGCGCAAAGATGTGTCCAAAATTGATGAAACTTCAAATCTAGTTGGAGAAAGTGGGAACAAAGGAAAGGAAGCTGTTGAAAAACATGTGGAGCCAGCTGTAGTCTCCTCCTCTGTTTGCTCTGGCAATGGTGCAGAGAGGGGTTTGAAGGATCCAAATCAGAATTTGAAGAGAAGAAGAACAGACACCGAGGACTTTGAGAGCCAAAGTGAAGTTAGTTTCTTAGAATTACACTGTTTTATGTTAATGTTGCTTTCTTATTTATTTTATGGTATTCCATTATATTAACTTTCTTCTAATTAACAGGATGTTGAGGAAGAATCTGTTGGTGTAAAAAAGGATGTTCCTGCACGACGAAGTGGAGCCAAGAGAAGCCGTTCAGCTGAAGTGCATAATCTATCTGAAAGAGTATGCAAGACCATCTACTGTTTGTGTTGTGTTAATTAAATTTTAACTAATGTTCCTTATCAAGTGTTTGTTAATTATATTGTTTCTGATAATAAAATTTTGGGATTTGTTTATGCAGAGAAGAAGAGACAGGATCAATGAGAAGATGCGTGCATTACAAGAACTAATACCAAATTGCAATAGGGTTGAACTTTACTTTCTCGTTTTAACTTCTCAACTTGAATATAAAGCTGATTTCTATTTTTATACTCGATTTCTTGGTTATCATGATTTTTGTGATTGCATGTGTATTAGGTGGATAAAGCTTCGATGTTGGATGAGGCGATAGAGTATCTCAAAACACTTCAACTGCAACTTCAAGTACCCTTTCTTCCATCAATCGTTTGAATTTTAATTGATGAAATTATGTATGATCCATTAAAAGGTGAGATTGTTTCCTATGTTGTTACGTAGATAATGTCAATGGGGAGTGGTTTATACATGCCTGCTATGATGTTACCTCCGGGAGTACAACACATGCATGCACCACATATGGGTCCTTTTTCTCCTATAGGTGTTGGCATGCAAATGAGCTTAGGAGTGGGTTGTGGCATGGGTATGCTTGGTGCTAATGACGAGTCTTCTAGATTTCCAATAGTTCATGTGCCCCAAATGCAAGGAACTAAACTTCCCACAGCACATGCACCTGGTCCAAATGGTCAAATGTTTGGGCTTCTTAATCAGGGTCACCCCATGCCAATGCCACATGTCCCCATATTTTCATTTCCGGGAGAATCCTTTATGAAACCATCAACTTTAGGACTAAATGCCTCTGGACCAGCACTTACGGAAAATGTTGATTCGGTTTCAGCCTGTAACTTGAAGGATCCAATGCCACATGTGAACTCACAAGATGCACAAAACACCAACCCTTGCAACTCAACAAATCTGATGTCAACACAGGTTTGTTTGCTGACAAACTTCGTATCATTGTGTAATATTAATATATCTTGGTTGGGATTAAGGTTTGGTATAGTTATAATGGTAATTCCATGTGGAATGATTTGAACCTTTTGTGTTTGCTTAAACATTTAGCTTAAAATTTGGTTTCCGTGATCATTTTTGTAAGTCATAGGGGTGTTGATGTTTGTGTCCATTTGTGTTGTGCTAGTGTGAAGCAAGAACTGGTGGATTTGAGCACTCAACTTTGGTACGAAATAGTGGTGATGCCACTTCGGCAAATGACAGAGCAGCTACTAATCCGCAGGAAAGAGAATAACCTTATGATTATAGATTCATCTCATATATATATACTTGTTCTTTTTGACGTTTTTACTTACGAAGTAAGGAATGTTATATTAGAATAACTTAATCATTCACTTGAAAGTGTAGTTGTAGGCTATGACTGGTGGTGCATTGACTATGGCTAATAAATTCTATTGCTTCTGGACTCTGCAAGTTTCCATACAGAACTAAAGAGTTTTAGGTCTGCAAATCACAATTATTATTGTGTCTCATGTTCTTTTGGAACTAACTTTTTAGACTAATTAGTCAAAAATTTAGATACAAAACTTTTTTGGACATTCATTTTAGAGTAATCAAAATCATGAAATTCTTTAAAATAATTGAATAATCAATCTAACTGAAATATTTATCATGATTTGAATGCATATGTGCACGTTACTTTTTCGTTTATAAAGTTGAAATATAAATTTAATACTGTTTAGTAATTTTGTAAAAAAGTTAATTAACTAACTAATCATATTAAAATCTTCGGTTAATTTAGTTTATAATATTAAATATGTCTTACATATATAAATATAAATTTCTCTAACATAACGAAACACGTATGAAAACTTATTGTATAAGATAAATGAGTTTAATTAAAAATATTTATGTAAAAAATTTACTAATACAAAATACATTTTGGATTTATTTTCATATAACATACTAAATAACATTATTTGAGTCTTATAAAGAGATCAAAGAAAGTACTAAAAATAATAATTTAACACAAATCAAGATACTTGGATAAATTTTTCAATTAAACCATGTGAAAGTAATTATATATAAAGTATTGTTTAGATTATAAACTAAATAAGGCCAGATTATTTAGTGATAAGTTAGTTTAAAATATGTCTCAGATTAGGGAATCAACTCTCATCTCCATATTTTTTCGTGTCAAAATAAACTAATGAATCTATTAAAATGGTATAAAATTAGAAGAGAAAAACGACCCTACGAAATGGGTCATTTTGCACGAGCCTCCAACAAATGGTTAACGTGAAGGCAGGAGAAAGCGAAAGAGGTGAAAAAGTGTGAAAAAAATGAGGTCTGTAAGAAAAACTAGTGGCTGCAAATAGTAACTATGCATACTTTGGGCTTATTACCCAATGAGCTTTTCCTAATCTATTAAGATACTAAAATATGGTTTTGCTTGTACCCCTATCATTACTAACTGCACCTCACTATTACAAAAAAACTAAAATATCCTCTTCCACTACATCACTGCAACTACGGTCATCGTTGCTGCACCATCGTGTTTGTAGAAAAAAAGTTGAAGAAAGGAAGAACACTATAGAGAAAGAAGCAAGGATTAAGATAGGTCTCATTTCTGAACTAAAAATTCATTCTTATAATTAATGGATGTAAATCTTTTATTTCATCCTCGTCTAGAACGGATAAATTCGTATCTTCTCCCTAACTTTCAAATATTGATAAAATAATATTTTTTTATAAAAAATATAACAAAGAAAACATTATATTATCAAGTATTTAATGTCAAAATATGATATATTTTTTTTCTAAATGTCATAAAAGAGGAAAGACATTATAATTATATAAATATCAAATAATAATTATATAAAGGTTAAATAATTATATATAAGAGTAAAAATATCAATGATATGACTTAATAAGTTATAAAACTAATAATTAATAAAATGTAATCCAAGTTTTTTTAATTAAATTACTTAATAAATTAAATGTATTTTAATAATTTAATAAGAGAACTAGTAAGAAGACAAGACTAAGTAATGAGACAGAATAAAGATGTACAAGTCCATCTTCATTCTCATTCTTAATTAAAAAAATTAGGTAGTAGTCATATCCAAACCTATACTCCATCAATATGAAAATTTCCAAATTCTTTATCAAAACTGTACCTAGAATGAATTCAGACAATACACTTGAGAACATTTTCATTGCCATCCTTAAGAAGAAGAGAGAGAACACTTTGAAAAAAAAAAAACTTATTCTATAAAACTCATTTGGGAAGGTATTATATATGTTTTAATTTTTTTTTTTTAGAAATCCTGTTTTAGAATGTATTCAATCTTTTCGGAAATTGAGTTCCAAAAATATCATACTAGAATTCTTGTTATGGAAATTATATTTTGGAAATCCCATTCTGAAAAATTCAAAAAGCATGTTTTAAAAATTTAAGAAAACCCTAAACCATAAGTCACTTAAAAAAAATGTAAAACGGTCATTTTAGAAAAACATGGGTGCACCAACAACTTGTGGGGTGCAGGAAAAGAAGCCCTAAAATATAAGGGTGGGAAGTAGAAAGGAAGTGAACCCAAATCACCTGAAAAACTAATTGTCCATCTCTTAAAAGCCCAATTCACCTTAAAAAACTTTCTACATTATTTTTCTAAATTTTCATTTTTAACTTATGCATAAAGTAGTTATAACTTACAAAAAAAAAAATATTTTTTTCATACTTTTTTCATCTATATAATCTTTATATAAAAAAACCCATTCAAATATAATCGAATCATGCATCTCTTTGGCTAGGCTTTAATTCTCTTAAGGAATCATTTTGCCTTCTTGTTTCTGAAAAGAAAAAAAAATTTAGAAAGTATTTGGGTACTCTTCGTGTTGATTGATGTTACCTTATTTTATTGCGATGTTCTTGTGGAATGACGTTTTTTCTACCGACCAGAATGAAACGTTGACACATTCATGATGGGGAACCATCATTAACAATATAAAAGCTGACTAATATAAAAAGAAAAAAAAAATAACAAGTATTTAGAATAATTTAAAATTTTAATTAGCATTTTAAAAACTAAATTCAATATGATATTTAAATTAAATTTGATGTGATATGTTCCTGACATTGATGAATCTGTTCTCGCAGTGATGGCCGTTGTCGGAAGAGAAGGCAAAGACGACGCAAAAACTATGGCTTTGGAGAGTTTTGTGTGGTCATCGTCGAAGCCAATAAAGTTCTCCAAAACCAAAGCCAGATAAATGATTTTTCTTAAAACTAAAAAGACTTTGTAGTTAAGGAAGGATAATACGAGGAGAAAGGAAAGACCATAAAGCAAAAGCGGAAGTCAAAATGGAGTGTAGGATTTCCTGAAACATAACTACAATAAACTTGCGTAGACTAGATTAATCTAATGGTGAAAATTTGTGGTACAGGGTAGACCATTTATCAAGTTGCTCCAGGCTAGCCCTGCCTTAGTTTAAAACAAATATGTGTATAATATAATATCGAGTAATTGTAGTTTTAGATTTATTTTTAATTAATAAATCCTTGTTAAAGGTTCCAGCACTTTTATTTAGTTTTTTAAGACTTTTATACGCTCTCATATATTTTAATAACTATTTTTATTTAAACTAATTGATATGACAAGTATAAATTAAATTTCATTTTTATTTATTTTTTATTTATTAATTGAAAATATTGTTAAAATAATTTTTATATGATTTTTTATATAACTTTATATAATAAAACATCAATTATTTCGATTTATAATTTATAATATGTTAAATCCTTTTTAAAAATGAAATACATAAAAGAAATATAATCCAATAAATACTAAAGATAGCGTAGTAATTAAATATCTCTTTAAAATTGAAAATAGATAATAATAAGTGAAAATAATTTAAGAATAAAAAATATATTAAAATTTAAGAGATAGTAATTAAAAAATATCAAATAAGTTATACGTTAAAAACTAATTAAAGTAGCTTGAAAACTTTTAAAATAAACTATTTTAAAGTATCTTATAAAATACTTTAGTGTTAATTAAACTAACTAATAAACTATATCAAATAAATTAGTAACTCATTTATTGATATTACTAAACATACTCTAGAAAAACTCTTCCATTTTGTTAAAATGAGTTTAAAATATGTTAACACTTATGTTTGTCTAGTTGGAATGGTACAATATTACAATCTTATCCTAATGACAATAAACAATAACTCTATTTTTATCCAGCATATTTTATTTTTCAAATTGCATTTGAAAAAAAAAAAAAAAACTCGCAATCACCCAAACATACCCTTAGGTTTTGAGAAGACAATGACTTTTTTTGGGAAAATAAATATAAAAATTTGATTGTAATGATTTAGAAATTAAATAGTTATTTGAAGTAAAAATATCAGGAACCTAAATGACTTTAAATTACAGGAGAATGCCTAAACGCTCAATTAAAAATTACTAATAAAAGCTCACACTTAACAAAATTATATTTTAAGATAAAATACATTGTATGTGTATTGCAAAATCTAACAGGCGTGGAATTGGAACATGATGATCTATAAAGGATGTGGTAAACATATTTTGGAAGGTATGATAAAGAAGAAGATGATGAGACTGTGCGTAGAATGTATTAAGGTGTATTGGTAAAGTAACAATGTAGAGGTCCAAGGATGATCCAATTAGATATTGGTGTGTGTGTAATGTCTGGCACTAGTTCTTCTGAATGTTTATGATTAGACCCTTGTAATCAAATTGTGTGGAGTATTCCCCAAGCTCAACACACAACTTCTGATTGAGAAGACTCAAAATGCCTATTAGAATCTCAAATAGTTCAAATGGAGGCATAAGCTCTCTCCCAAAATCAAAAGTAATGATGTAAATGTAGCAATAAAGTTGACTATCATTTCCCACTACAAAGCAAAAGTGAAAATGTAATTATGCAAGGATGGGGTACAAAGGAACATTTCAACCAGACAAACTCTTTTCATAATTGATGGGGTTAGGGCTTTTCTCATGCCCTTATGTTATGTTATTGCTTATTTCATAGATCCTCACACTTAATAAAATAACCAAACTAAGCCCAGTGATTAGTGGGGAATCATTTCTAGAGTTTAACTCGATAATCATTATTAGTTGGATCTTAATCTTCCATAAATGGAAAGCAACGTCATCATGTTTCTGTCATCATCATCGCTTGTTGCTTTGACAAGACTAAAGATAACTAAGTTTGCTGTTAACTAAAACACATGAATTTGCATGTGCCTGTGTTTCCAATCACGCTTAATGGGCCAATTTAGCGGGTTAATATGGTCTTCTTAGATTGAAACTTTTGTGAACATTACTAGTTTCAGTTATCCAACAAATCAAGGTGGGAACTCGCTGGCCACGAATTCTATTCCATCATGCTTTGTACTACTAATACTCCTCCTACTCATGGCAATTTCCTAATTACTCAACTAAGCAAAATATGTTCTTAAGGAACAACCTCTAACTATTCAAATTTTTGAGCTGCTTAATTTGTAATCATAGGAACACACTTCTTCCTTCTGGAATAATCTCCTTGTTTATTACTGGGGTCTAACTTAAGAAAAGACACTTTAGGTCTATGCTAAATAATAATAGTTTTGGTGGGAACTTTGACAGAGACCAAATTGTGCAAAGTAAGCTTAACTTGAGAGTGGTTACAACTATTTCTACAGTTTCGTGTTAATTATTTTAATCAAATATCTCCCATTAACAAGCTAGTTCAATTATACCAAGCAAAGATGTTAAGTGTCATGAAATTATGAATTCTAACAACTGCTCTTTCTTGTCAATTAGCTGTCTGTTGTAGGATTAGATGTGGAAATGCTGGTTTTTAGGATAATGCAGAGGCATCTTCATTTTTCAATGGCAAGTGGATTATGTCTCCTTCTATTTCAAATACCCATTATGATCATCTAAAAGAGCTCTTTATGAAATTTGCTTCTCAAACTTCCCATCAATATTATTATAACTCAGGCGTTTGAGCATTTCAAATCACACATTTTTCTTTTCTTTGATGACATCGTTTTAAATGATTAAAATCGTTTGTAGTACTAATTGTTATTACAGCCTCCCACATGATGAGTAAGGCTTTCAAGAACATATGCAAGTTGCCGTCCGTTCTAGAAAATGTAATAATAAAATAATAGTTTGTAAATCCAAATTATACTTCTGCTTTATGTTGTCAGTAAAAAATCTGAAGGCCACAGAGACATTTTTCACTGAATCTGTTACAATCATATTAAGTCACTGAAATACCGATTGAAGTGTCATGGTTGCTACCAATTTTCTGTACTGCTTTTGTATTTTGGTTAGTGTTTGAAAATTCAGGCCATTAATTTCAATATACATTGAGCTTCATGTGTTTTTATCTCTTTAAAAGTTCATTATGCCTTGCATTTGTGAAGTACACTTGAGTATTTTACCCAATGGAGGGCATATGTGAGTAATTGCTATGGGAGGGCTCGTAGTAAGGACAAGATTTTTGTTGTTCAACTTGTTTCCATATTAGTAATCAATGATTTCGTGGACAAATTAGAAGAGAGTTGAATACAAATTTTCTTTTCTTTAAGGAAAAAATAGTGTTATACTTATGTCTTATAGTCCTTTATCTCTCATTTATGGCACTATGCAATGGACCTAAATAATAAGCTTAACTTTAGGCATGGCCTACCAAGATTAGCATCACATATCCCCAAATTGACGATAATGCCACACAATTCCTTTCTTATGCAGTCCTCTGCAGCAGAATAACTAGGGGACCAGTAGCTGCCATTACAGAAATTCCCATATATATTCAACCATCTCAAAACAATCCCAGCAAAGCAACTTGTGAGACAAATACACAGCAAAGTGTCCAAGTGATTCTGGATTAGATTTGTCTCAACTACTGTCTGCCTCTGATTATCAGAATGCACGGTTCAAGAGAATTTGACATACCTATTGGCTCTTACCTTGTGTGACTAGTAATGGCCAGTTAGTTTTTAACTTAAAAAATAAAATGAAAAAGCAAAACATATGAACAGTTCTTCCATACAAGCGTGTTTCTTGAACAATTTCATTCTAACAAGAATCAAGGTGCCACCCTAGCTTCTATCCTGGAACCGAATATTTGCCCCTATAGACTGAACGTTTATCATCACAAAACAAGTTATCGTTTTTTATTCGTAAAACAAGACTGCTTCATTTGTCCCATAAACATAGACATCAATTTTGATTTCACGCAAGAAATGAAAAAATAAAAAAAGGATACGACTTGAAAACATTGGTTCAATTATAAGGCTGACCAACTTCATTTTTGTCACTAACCAAATGACCCAATTGATTATTTTGCTGGGAATATCCGAAGGACAACGAAGCCGACATATATTATAGACGTGTATAGACAGCAAGTGTAATGGAGTGTATAAACATTTTACAATGTTGTGAGTTTGACTTCTTGAAACAGCTCATATGGGTAATATAAGATAAGCCTAGAGGTGCATGATGAGGTATGGCCGTGGACTATGGAGATTACAAGCATCTTTCCATAGAGGACTTATTTATAATTCAAATGTCCAATTGGATGCCTGAATTAGGACATGGCTTAGGCCGCGGAAGCTCACAATATGTCAGAACAAATAGACACGCAATCGCAGAAAGATATCAAAACTAATATTACTAATATATAAACTTGTATCATTGAGAGGTGAAGGAAGATACCCTTATGGGTTTAGAACGTGTTTGTGAAAAAATGAAGCACTTGAAGACAAGACACTGTTTTGGATTCTTGTGTGCCATGAATAACTTGCAGAGAATATTGTACAATTTGTGCCATCTCAGAAGGACAAAGGAAAAGTTTAATTTATTATGTGTACAATGTCACATAATACTTCTATTCCAAGATATGTAATGTAATTAATTTATTTTTTCTACATAAAAAGAAGTAGGTCACCCTTTCAATCTATCTTCAATATACGTTACTTTAGACACATGCTGCGACCCTTATTGTTGTGAAGTTTTCCTGTTTTGAAATGATTGAAGCGAATGTCTATGACCTGATTAATTTACTACTCGATGGCCATGTCCTTTTTTTTATCAACAACTGTGTCTGATAATTGAAGGCTAATTCTCTTTGTAGAAGTCATTAAAATATATTTTTTTAATAAAAAAATGTTAATAAATCAAATTCTTGAAAAGGTGTTAAAAAATTAATTAACTTTATCAACTATGTTCAACTTTATTCATTACATATCATTCTGCTAGCACACAGTAACTAGTCCCTGATTTAACTAACTGGTGTGGTACTATCATTTTTTCTATTAACTTTTGAATTCTCTAGCAGACAAACTCTGTAGAGTGAAAGGCTTAGTTTAGATAATTACCTTTCAGCAAGAACTCAACGACATAGTGAGGAATCCTCCAATCTCCATCGAAGACACGAATTACAATGCCATTTAAAATTGACTTTTTTCTAGCAAAAGTCAGAATGCTCATGGGCTTTTTGGACCTGAGATCTCTCTGCTCCACTTTTGTGATTTGTCCCTAGAGAGGGGGAAAGCTAACGTTAGCCAAAATTGTTGAACATCTTTTTGCAAACACAATTGTTTTTAACTGAACCACAGGTAACTTTTCAGAATGATTTTTTTTTCTGTACACAAAGCTGAAATTATGAGACTTTACTCAATAGAAATCAATTGTGCATTGCTCAAACTTACCAACTTTTTGGTCATTTTTTTTTTATCTTTGTCCTACAGTATTTATGCAATAGCTACCACCTAGACGCTTAATGTCTAGTTCTTTTGTCACCCATTCTGTAATATTTTTGAAGTTGCACAAACCCTTTGTCCTAGCGATTTTTGTTTCATAATTTTCTTACATCTTGGTATTTTTCCTTAATTTTTATTTGGCAAAGAGAATATTTTTTGGTGAAGTATGCATACGAGAGACCGAATATTGTTTGATCAGCTGCAGGCTGTAATGAGAATTGTGTCATCTGAATTTGACAATACATGGTTTACCGGTATAAATACTAGATAAGAGACACAGATGCAGACACAGTAACACAGCAAATTTGATGAGTTTACACGTAATGTATGTGAAGTATGATCCGATACAAAATACAACCCTGTTCTTAAAATATCTTGGTAAACATAAATTAATCAGCTTTAAGGTGTTTATAAAAAATGCAGGCTTCAATTAGCGGATTAAAGGGACAGTTATATTATTGCGATTGTCGTACTTGTATAGAGTTGTTTGTCTCTATTATTAACTATGGTTATAGTACTCTACATAAAACAACGACGGTTTTAGTATCTTTCCACACACACACAGAATTTTGATGAAGCTCCAACGTTGAAATTGAAGAAATTCACATTTAATGAAAAAGAAACTTAATTTTCAAAATGCAAAAATGATGAATCATTTGGATAGTTGGTTGAAGTCCAACAATTTCTATGAGAAGAAACGTGACCTTAACTAGCTCATTTGTCAAAAGTAAATTTGTATTTGTACCCAAATGATGAAACTTTTCCAAAGGATAATGATTTTTCAAAAATGATCCCTAAAAGCTAAAAAGAAGAGAAGGTCAGTTTTGTACCAAAGAGTATCTGGCGGAAAAGTTGGACAAGAAAAGGAAAGGGCTATAGAGTTTTCAAAACTTGAAGTATTATCAGCAATAGGAGCAAAAGAACCTAGAGAAGGTTCTGTTATCGTCAATTTAATGCAGTATGCTTTGTTTGCTTACCTTACCCCTCTGAGCCTTTACTTTTCCACGAGAATTTTGCCCTTCTTAATTCTAGTGGTTTATTTGTACTTCATATTACTAATCTTGGACTAGGCTTTGCCTAGGCCATGCCACTCCTTCAAATTCCATTGAAGGTTCTTGCTTTCTTCTCTCTCATCCAAGTCATATGGGAATGGAGAAATTTCGTCACACTAGACAAGTTTCAAACTCACGAGATAACAACTATATGCTCTAAAGCAGCATGGTACATATTACATAACCACCAAGGTCGGTTAAAAGTGAAAACCGTCCTAGCTACCATTGTAGCAATTATACCCACCAAATTTTGGCATATACCTATCTTTAGGACTACCTTCACTCTCTTACAACCAATATAACTTTTCCTATATATACAAATTTCACAACTGTTTTTTTTCCTTCGTATCTTATTATTTCTTTACGTAGCTCTTACATCACTCTTTTTATTAATAGACTAAACAACACACCCTTTAACCTATTCTGTCTCGTCTTTCTCTATCTTTTTGAATAAAAAAGAATTATAGTATAATCAATTAAAAACCTTGGATAAGTAGTAGTTGATTGAGAGTGTAAAACTCTTCACTGTAAAAGTGCAAAGACTATTATTTTCTGGTAAGAAAAACCTGAAAAGAAAAAGGGTGACCAATGGCCATGGTGGTGGGACATTCACATAAATAAGTCAAAGCATATGATCCTCCTTGGTGGCATCTCATCCGTTGGATGGAAGAGAGGAGTTGCAGGAGGAGCATTGGATGAGAGTGTGGGACCGAAACAATTATGTGGAATGTCTCGTGAAGAAAAGAGATGAAGCTAGTTCTGGAAGGTGAGATATATAAATTCAAAACGACAGTGTCCAATCACCCTTGTTATTATAAGGCTCCTTCTATATATTCGAATCTCTATGCAAGTTGCAAAATTCTTAAGCTCCAACGCTTCCCATTAATTCACATCAAAGCTCCTGTGTCCTTCTTAACCATCCACGTAGGTTCTGACACAAGACTTTGCCGCTTTTAACAAACATTTCAAATCGCTTAAGGCAGCCATAGTGCACATGGGGAGACACTCTTGCTGCTACAAACAGAAGCTTCGTAAAGGCCTCTGGTCTCCAGAGGAAGACGAGAAGCTTTTGAATTACATCACCAAACATGGCCATGGATGTTGGAGCTCAGTTCCAAAACTAGCTGGTACCATACCACCACTGTGCAACACATCATCTTTCATCACTTTATCGATATTGCAGCATGTGCACACCACAAAAACTCATTCAATTAATTAACTTTTTGCGTTTGTATGTGATGTGTATATGTCAGGCCTTCAGAGGTGTGGCAAGAGCTGCAGATTAAGGTGGATTAATTACCTTAGGCCAGATTTGAAGAGAGGGGCGTTCTCACAGCAGGAAGAGAACTCCATAATTGAACTTCATGCAGTCCTTGGCAACAGGTACTGTTATGTTTTCAAAGTTTTTGCTATTTTTGGCTTTTGGTCAGTAGATTGTTGTCACTACAAGAATTCTTGGTGGACCAATTTCTCGAGGTTGTCGGTAATACATGTTTTTGTTTCATGGTTTTGAACTTTTGATGGGTGTATCAGGTGGTCGCAGATCGCAGCTCAGTTGCCAGGAAGAACTGATAATGAGATAAAGAATCTATGGAATTCCTGTCTGAAGAAGAAGCTTAGACAAAGAGGCATTGACCCAAACACACACCAACCTCTCTATGAGGTTGAGAATGACAAGGACAAGCCTCTCACAGCTGAAAGAAGCAACCAGAAAGGCTCCAATGAGGCGAGTGCTGTTGAGCCACCAAAGCAAAAGCCAATAACTACTACTACTACTTCTATGGCTATGGATAGATATCCCCTTGAAGTTTCTGCTACCTCAAAGATCAGCAGTGGCAACAACAACAACAGCAGCACCCTAGACAGGTTTGGCACTTGTCATGACAACAACAGCTCCATGGCTAGTTCTGATATGATGGGAATGGGATATTTCCCTTTCCAGCACCTGAACTATGGACCAAACATGGGACTCACTACTGCCAACCCCAACAACACCCCGCTTTGTTTCATTCCTGGTTCCACTTCTTCCCAAATGATGTCAGAGCTGAATTCCACCATGCTCCAGTCTGTGTTCTCAACACATGTAAAGCCTACTGTTAGCCTCCAGTCTAATAACAACAACCCTTCATCCATATTCTCTGACGGGGTTCAGAACTGGGAAGGAAGTACCTTCAGTAATAATAACAACAATGCAAGCAAAAGCAATGGGAGCAGTAGCTGCAGCATCCAATTACAAAGCAGCACTAACTTCCTTGATCATGGCAGCACCATAACATGGGGGCTGCAGCCAGAATCTGCCACCAAGGCAGATAATAAAGATGCTCATTCTTCTCATGTGGTGCCCTTGCAGTCAGAACAAGAAGACATCAAATGGTCTGAGTATCTGAACAACACCCCTTTTTTCCTGGGAGCCACAGTGCAGCAGCATCAAACCACTCACTCTCTCTACAGTAGTGATGAGGTGAAGCCAGAAACAGCCTTCATAGCAGACGAATCGAGTACCAGTTGGCACCACAGCCAGCATTTTCAACCCTCGGATATATATAGCAAAGATCTTCAGAGATTTTCAGTGGCCTTTGGACAAACCCTGTAAGCCTGCAGGCAGTGGTTGTACTTAACACGTGGAAAACTCAACCAAAGAGAGGAGCAAGATGCCGACATTTCCAATGTGAAGAAGGTCAGAAATTTGTCGTGAGTTCTGACCGCAGGTGTGTGCTGTAAATTTTTCTTTTCATATTGTAAATGTGTCCGATTTATACTGAAAAAAAAAACACCCCAGCAATCAGCATTATGTTACAGTATAACTAAATATTTGTGATTTATTCAAGCTTCTTCTTCTTCTTCTTCCCATCACTTTGTTCATCAAACACAGAATAAGGCTTGTTCCATATAGATCTTCATTCCTTATACAACATTCATATGGATCTACATACAATTTATGATAACAGTGAGCATTATTTTTTTGAATTAAGTTTCTGTTTTGTTGGTATATTGTGTAATAGTTACCATTAAGGTGATGGAGCGTGCGTGTGACACAATATAGTTTGAAATCTAGTATGATGATCTTTTGTATGTCCGTGATTTGCTACTACACAGTCAGCTTTTCACTTGATCCTTTTCCAATTGAGAATCCAGTGAAGTTATTTTCTTTTGTGTCGTGGTACCGTTTTTTCTTTATTGGGTGTCTATCACTGTCTCATACAGATAAAAGAGTGTTTACACTTTTTGGACAAACCTTAGCTCCATTCCCTTTCACCTTAACCAGTGAAGATAAGAAAATTGTAGACTTGTAGTAGTAGTAGTAGGCTAGTCTTCCCTTCATCTACGTCTTTCCAATCTACGCAATCCAAAACTCTTGACGGTTTTAATTCCCAACTCAACATTGTAGTCTCTGCAGGGTAGAAAAAAATATGCCAAAACTAAACCACACACCAAGCAAATTTATGGCACCACACCGACTAATTCAGTTTAATAAAGCGCCATCAGAACTTGTTTAACGGCTTTTTTCCTCTGTTAATGTTATACTAAGGACGCGGTGCAACAGAAAAGTAAAAACGCATAATGAAATTAAAGTAGTGGTTAAGAAACCAGGATTTGTATTTTAGTTTATTCATGGGATAATAATGTTCACATTTACATGATCCAATAGCTTTCTCAGTTTTTAATTTCTTTCTTCATTCTTCTATTATTCTTTAATCTATAACAATTAATAAAAAAAATACATTTTGCGCATATTTTTATTATTATTTATCTTTAAAAATATGATAATTACTTTAATTTATTAAAATAAATAATAAATCTATGACAATTAATAAAGAAATACTCTCTAATAATACTAAGCATAAAAAGTATCCGTTTGTGACAATAAGGTTATTTGACGCCAAAAATATTTATTTGTAAATTTTATTTTAAAACGAATTTTCTATAAAATATTATTAATTTTAAAAAATGTATTTTATTAAACAGAATTATTTTTAAGTGCTCAATATTTAGAAATTTGGATCAGTAAAAGTTATTTTATATATATATATATATATATATATATATATATATTAATAATTTAGTTTCATACTTAATATTATATTTATATTGATGTTATTTATCTTAAAATATATTGTAAAATCTATCTTAATTATATACATGCACTTTTTAAATTTTACATTTTAACTATATGTATAATACTTATATTAATTTATTATAACCTAACTAGGTCTTGTCTAATATATTGCAGGTTTTGATTAACATGGAGTTGAAATTAGGGATGTTGAAATTTTGCATAAGATAAGAACAATAATAAAACATTTTTAAAATGTTTTTTTGTGAATATCCCTTGTGAATCAAATTAATTAAGCAATATATTTTATGTCTCAACACACTTTGGTTGGTAGGTCAACCAGTTCCAGCATGGTCCAAGTGCTTTATCATCTTTGACAAAATAAAAGAAGGGAAATTTTCGTTTTAATTTAATGGTTTTTAAAATGAAACAAGACAATAATATATCAATATAAATTTAATATCATGATACACTTTGTTATAAATATTATATAACTCTTAATTTTAAAATTAAATTCCATTCATTCTTTCAAAATTTGACTTCCAATTTGTTTAAAGAAATTAACGGAGATAATTAATCCCTTCCGTCCAAGTTGATTTTTTTTTAATTTATGAATTGAAAATAATAAAAAAGAGACACACCTCTCGGTGGATAATGCTTGCTTGTATTGTATAACATTTTTTCATGTCAAATAAATATATATATTTTCTTAAGTTTTACTCTTAATTAAAATATTGTTTACACTGAAATCAATTACTCTTAAAAGTTTTCAACTGTTAAAGTTTTACTCTTAAAGTTTTAGCTTTCAACTGTTAAACTTTATTTCGATTTTAATTACACTGATTTCAACTGTTAAACTTTGTTTCGATTTTAATTACACTGAAATCAAAATCAAAAGTAAACTCTTTTGTTAAACTTTGATTAATTTGGAAGAAACGTGATTTTGTAAAATGTTTAAGTTTTCTTTCCTAAGGGAAATACTATTGAAAGAATATTTTATTTTAAAATCAATTAAAAAATTATTTTATGCTTATTAAAAATATCAATAATATTAATTAAATTTATTTATCTTAATTCAAAAAATATTTCTTTTTCTAAAATACTTCTCATTTAAACTTTATGTCGTAGGAGTATATAAAAATGAGTTATTGAAAAATATATTCATCATTTGAAGAGTGTTCAATAAATAATATTAATAAATAAATTGAAATTAATTATATTTTTATACTTAAATGTATCTTATACAAAACTAGTTTTTTAATAAAATAAAATTTTTACACATATGTAAAGTAAGTGTTGTTTCCTAAGTCAGGCACTTGAAGGTTGATGTATGAAGTTAACTGTCATTTATTAACTTTTATTGGAGATAATTCTTTATTGTGACTAATATTTTCTTAAAATATATTTAATAGAATTATATATTAAAGTTTTGAAACTTAAAAATCAAAATAAATTTAATGGACGATAGAAATTTGAAGTTGTGACGATAGGATTCCGCATGAATGGGTCCCACACTAGCATGACACTGAAATAGGTTGGTCTGTTTTTTACTCTGAGTGACATTAGAAATGACAAGTACACAGAAAAGTTAATATTAATAATAATATCCTAAAAGAATAAGTAAGTGCCAAAAATCTCTTTTCAACTCAAAACTTGGGGATATAAGTTTGAATTTTACTTAAAAGAACTAAGTTTATTCTTAGAAATAAGATATTTATAATGATAATCTAAGATTCAAGTTTAACACCTTTTTTTCTTTTAGAACATTCCCTTCACGGCTGCGACTACCTCTTAAAAACCATGAGGATGACCTAGTACAAGAAGATACCCTAAACAATCTTTAGTTTCAGAGGAGGAACCTTAATAAGAAGATTAAATAAATTTTATTTCTTAAATTACACGTATAAACCATGCGTAAGAACGTGTGTGGTTATTAAACAAACTCAAAACTAACAGATATGGATCATTATCACTAACATACTTTTCATAAAATAGTATAAGTATTTCCTTTGATCAGATATTATCTTAATTAATGAACAAGTCATTTAGTATATTTTGATTCTAAATACCTATGTCACACGATGCCACTTTAATAGATATTGATTATGACTAAATACTTGAATCATTAATGGTTGACTAATAAAGAATCTATTAATCTTATAATTATTTTTAGTTATATGTATAATTATGACAACTGATTTAAGACCTTATTTAATGTCATTTACTAAATGAAGACACGAGTTTACTAATTAATAACCAATAAATAAATTATTATGACCAACTAGAGTTTAAACTTTGTACGAAGAAAATATTGCACCTTTCTTATAAATTTTGTTGAGTGGAAATTACTCTTCCTTTATATTATATTGTTACACGGGAACGTTAAGAAATTTTATGTCACCATTTGATAGCAATATCATAAGACAAAAATGGAAACATTATCATAAAGAAAACTCTTTATCACTAAAGCATATTTATATTTTCTTATATAAAAGTAAAACTCATAATAAGTTAAAGTCCAAGAGACAAAGCTTACACAAAATCTTCATGTTCATATGTACCCACACTATTCAATATTGTATTTTTTCTTAGAAAACACTGTAAAAAATTAAAAATTATTGACGAGACAAAATCATCAGAAACACTCAAAATTTATTGGTAAATTGATTATATATAAATTTATCGACAGATTTCTAAGTCTGTTAATAATTTGCTGAAAGATTTCTGAGTTCGTCGGTAATTATTGACAGATTTAAAATAAATTTGTTGATAAAATCGTCGATAATGATATTTTATTGACAGATAAAGTTACGTCGATAAAATTTTATCAATAATTTAACTTTTTCTTGTAGTGAAAAAAAAAAAAAAAACATCAACCATAAATAAATGACTTAGACTTTTCAACTCTCTTTGACAAATCATAATAATACATTAAAATAAACACCAAACAATATGTTCTAACTCTAAGTAATGTACTTTACAAAATCACCCATAAGTAAATAAAAAAAACTAAACATTAGACATTGGACTAATAACCAATTAAGTGTGCCGATTAAAAAAACAATTAATTTTTTTTTAAAACAAAACAACTACATCGACCAATAATAATTTTGTGTTGGTTTTGCTTTTGGCATGTGAAGAGATATTGCATTTCTATAACAGTTAAATTAGTGAGTTTAAGTTTAGTAGAGTGTATTGAGGAAGTGATATGCATAAAATATTAACGTTCTGTGTAATTCCTATTTGATATAAATATAAATATTTCATCTCCTCCATGGTCATATTTTGAAGTCTTTTGTTAGTTTCCTTTAATTAAGCATGGGCAAATTAATTGAACTGAACTATTGTAAAATTGAACCAAACTTTAAAACTGATTTGAAAGAACTGAATTAATTGTATATTGTTTTAAATGAATTCAACTATTATAAAATTATTTAAATATATGAATTGTTTAGATTATTATCATTAGATATCCTATTTTGAGGTATATTTTCCAATATCATAAGTTATAATTCAATTTAGCTCAGGCAATTATAAGAGTAATCCAATTTTTTAAAGATCAAATTAACAGAATAATTCAGTGCAGTTTTTATTTTAAACAATTCAGTTTTTGATGCCATTCAAGTCAGTACAAGGAAAAAAAAATTATGACACACTTTAGGTTTTCTTTTCTCAAGCATTGAACATTGTGGTTTTAGTAGCCCTTATTTTTTTCTTAAGCATTTCTCCGTAAAAAAAAAAAAATTAAACTTTTTCGAAGTTTTTTTTTTTCTCCAAAATATATGATAAGATATTTTTTAAAAACATTTATTATACACTTTTTTTTTCTATTTTTCTCTTTCATTACATCATATATCCCATTAATTTATATTATTATTTTCATCTAAATGTAGATGGGTGTAGATTGTCATTTGGAGTAACCATGAAATATTTTCCTTTTATAAACCATCTTATGAGAAGGAAGAAAAGTAAGCTTCTTACATAATCTGATCAGAGAGGTCCAATAAGGGTGAGGCAGAAAAACGAATATTTATCAAAATATGAAGTCTTCTTCTTCACAAATAAGGACAAATTTTGCAGTCATAGTTACAAATATTAAAGCCATCCCCTTCACATACTTAAATTTAATTATTTTTGAAACTTGCTGGTTATATTGTCCATGTGCACACACACATTCAATAACTCTCCTCAGTCTTTAAATATTCCCTGGCTTGTTCATTGTTTAATTTATAGACAATTCTGATTCCATGTTTAGAATCTCCAACCATGTGAAACAAATTATTGGCTTTATTTTCCAGGACCCTACAATCATCACTGTCCAGGAACAGAACAAAAAATCTCAGGTATAATGAGATAATGGCAACGCAATCCCATGTTTGATCTCCCATAATATACTAATTTATATTGTTGCTAAACAACGCTCACAAAGTTGCTTGAACACACACGCTTCCGATAAAAAAATTAATAAAATAATTTTTAATTAGAAGTAAGGGTGAAAATATATTTGTATCATGTTACATAAACAAAAGTTTTCGTTTTTAATCATTGTCTTTAAGACAATCTATATATAAAAGGGCAAGTAACCAATAGACAATTTGTTGATTATGACAAAGATGAATAAAATGATTTTGATAATGATTGAACTAATAATGACGGTGTTGATTATTAAATAACCTTGTCGGAAGATTTGATCAGGAAGAAGGTTAATTTATATGAGTTTTTAAGCATGAACACGAAAGTGAAGGCAAATATAATGGTAACAATCTAAGGTTCAAGTTTAATGCATTGCACCATGAATTTGAAGGCATGTTATGTGTACATGCTACTAAATAGGAAACAGGGTTAAGGATTATGTTAATGTCAGATTCTAATTAAAAATTAACGACTTTAAACCCACGTTTTAAACAAATATTCTTTTCTGGTGGTGAGTGCCTTAAAATTAGGTCTATGCAAAACAAGTTTATTCCTTCTCAATAAAATCTTAAGCAAGACCAACTTTATATTGCCCATCATAAGAAAAATAGTAAGCAGGGTCATCCAGGTAAGTTTGATACGGTGGGTTGAATCCATCTCAATAAAAATCATTTTTTTAAAATGGTTTGTTACAAATTGATTAATGTTAAGTGCCATCGAGTCTATTAATAAAATAATACAAAATAAAAATAGCAAATCGCAATAAAATGAAAATAAAATGATGAATAATTTCAAAAGTCAAAACTATAAAACATATAACATTAAAATTATAGAACAATTATGTTACACAATATAAAAAAAAAATGTGCTAAATACCCCAAACAAAGATACTTGAATTTTAAAACATGAACTAAATTAATAATTTGAACCAAATCAAAATTAGTTAGAGTTAATCAGATCGAGTAATGTGAGACTCATCAACCCCTTCTTCATACATGTATATCATATCCATCACTTCTACGCAGTACATGGCTTGAATGTTTTTATTTATTTAATTTTTTTCTCAAATAGTTTGGAATTATGTGGTTGGAAATCAGTGAGTGATTGGGGTTGGGCAACTGCAACACAAGGAGCTTTGCGCCATGCCTAGCCCAATTGCAGCGTTCCCTAGACCGACCCTGGGAATCATAATGATTCTTCCTGCACCTCCATATTCTTTTTAAAATTTTCATTTTAGACATAATGAAAAGATCAAAATATTATTCATCTTAAAACACAAAGGTTAAGGCACTGTTTGGAGGAGGTGCTGCATTTGTCATAGTTGAGACATTGATAAAGGTTTAGGATTGTGAGAGTAATGTAGAGAGATTACAGAGGAGAAAAAAGATTTTGTTGGAGTTGCTGAAGGCTATTGCTGGGAGGAAGAAGAAGGTTGGGAGGAGGAAGGAGGTTCTTGCATTCGTCCATCGTCGACGGTGCGTTTTTTTTTTTTTTCAATTCACGGGTTCTCCAAACTGTAATGTAAAATTGTTTTAAAACACGTTGCGGGGTGTATAACCCGTAAATTTTTTTTGCTGTACCTTCACTATTGCGGGTTATACAACCCGCAAGCTAAATTTTTTTTAAACACATTGCGGGTTATATAACCCGCAATTAAAAAAAATTTCAAAATCACATTGCGGGTTGTACAACCCACAAGTCTTTTTGTAAATTTTTTTAATTACGGATTGTACAATACACAATGTTTTTTTTTGGAAAAAATTTCAGCTTGCGGGTTGTCCAACCCGCAATGTGTTTTTGAAATTTTTTTAATTATGGGTTGTACAATTCGCAGTGTGTTTTTGAGTTGGTTGTGTAATTGTTTTGAATGAATTATGTAGTGTACAATGGAAGGAGACTTCTGCAGTAAATTTTCTGAAGAAGTAGATAAAGTATCAGAAATGAAACAATCACATGAAAGTATTGTCATGCTTAACGAACATGAGTGTGGTTTTTATTTTTCAACAAATGAGGTAAATGAATTTGGTTATACTAAATTTTGTTATTGGATAAATTGTGATTGTTACTAAATTTTTATGAATTTTATATTTAGGTATTTGTTACTAGAGCTCATTTACTTGAATAGGTTCGGAAGGTTGCTTTTTCTCTTGGATTTGTGGTTGTCATATTGGGATCTGATAAAGCAACGGGTTAACAAGGAAGGAAGACATTTGTATTATTGGGTTGTGAAAGGAGTGGAAAATATAGAAAATACAGAAATGATTTGGAGGTTACCATTACAGGGACAAGAAAGTGTGATTGTCCTTTTAGATTGTGGGTAAACCTATTCCAAATGGAGAAGATTGGGTGTTGAAAGTCATATGTGGTTTACATAATCATGATCTTGCTGAGACATTAGTTGGACACCCTTATGCTGGGAGATTAAAACCTGATGAGCATGCCTTGGTTGTTGACATGACAAAAAGTCTTATGAAGCCGTCCAACATATTGCTGATTTTGAAAGAGAATAACAAAGGCAATGTGACAACAATCAAACAATTGTATAATGAAAGATACACATACAAGAGGTCAATTAGAGGATCAAGAACTGAATTGCAGCAATTAATGATGTTACTGGAGCGTGACCAGTATATTCACTGGAGTAGGTGTTATCAGGATTCAGAAGTTGTAAGTGATATCTTTTGGACACATCTTGATTCAGTTAAGTTGTTGAATAAATTTAGCATTGTCCTATTGATGGATAATACATACAAAACCAACAAATATAGGCTTCCTTTGCTTGAAATAGTTAGTGTCACATCGATGGAGGTTAACTTTTTCAGTTGCTTTTGTGTTATTGTCAAATGAACGTGAAAATAACTTCATATGGACATTGTAGAGATTCAAAGAGTTGTTTTTTAGGGGAGATGTGTACCCTCAAGTGATTGTTAGTGACAAAGACCTTGCTCTAATGAATGCATGCAATAAGTGTTGTTTTTCCTGAAGCAACTAACATACTATGTCGGTTTCACATTAACAAAAATGTTAAAGCCAAATGTAAAATGTTTGTTGATTCTAAGAAGGCATGAGATATTGTTTTGAATGCATATGGACATTATATTGAAAATATATTGCAGGTTGGGTAACCCGCAATGCATTTGAACTTACGAATGCATTGCGGGTTACCCAACCCGCAACGTATTTTTTCTCCGACGATAAACCAACACCACCGTCGTCCTCCGCCATCAAATCCTAAATCTTTCACTCCAAATTGAAATTAAACATACAATACACTTTACCTTTACTTCAATTGATGATATAATTGACAATTTGATATGTGGAGTGGCTTTGGTGGTGCGTTTGGTGCATGTGCCTCTGCAGCTCACGGTTTTGTTCACTTCGTAGGCATGTGCAAGAGAGAGGAGAAGCTACAATGGTGGAAGTGCAGCAATGGACGTGGAAGAAGTATACGAACGCCAGCATGGAGGTGCAGACTCACCGGTGATGGAGATCTGAGATGGGAGATGCAGCTGAGAGTGAAGAATGAGAGTGAAGAAGGAGGAAGGGTAACCTTGACTTTTAACAAATTTTAAAAGGATAATTTTGTAAAATTGTATTTAGTATGGAGGTGCAGGAAATCGTCATGGAGGTGCAGGAAGAATCACTTGGGAATCAAACCTTGGTGGGCTTTTGTAAATTCTTCAATTTAGGATAGGCAAAAACTTCCTGTACCCCTCATTTGCTTCATGCACCTCATCATATCTTAATTTATTTTTAGCAAGGGCAGGGGCTAATAACAATTTAAATTCAGATAATTCATCCCATTTTTTTTTTTAATTTCTTCTACACCAATAGTATTCCAAACAACTTACAATGAAGTTTGTTTCACATACACAATCATGAAAAGTTCCTAATTAAAAACACAACTACCAACTGCCTATGTGTACCAAACTTTGTTGGCACATGTTGTTTTTATTCTAAGCTAAAAGGGAATTGGCTGACAGATTAAATTTGTTTTTTCAGCTTCCTTTTTTCTTTTATTGTTTTCCATAAGCTAAAAGGGAATGGCATAATCCTCCATTTATGAGAAGAAGCGCAGAAATGAATGAGATGATGGATGAAGTTTGTGTCATCCGAAAATCAGATGATGGCACGTATTGTCACAAGGGTAAGGACAATCAATGGCCTTTTCACCTGCTCGATCGAAATACCAATCTCCAACAGCCAGAGCAATAGCCTGCATATTCATCAATATCTAAATGTTAGACACATGAACATATTTAAATCAAAGAGTATTATCATAGGGGAACTACAAACACAGATCACAGCAATGTTATATGATATTAATACCAATAGCCAGCAATAACTATTAAGTATCTATAACTTCCCAAGTTGTTTCTAGAGGTGAATCAATGTTCTTTAGCGAAAACAAGCACATGTCACACTGACATTGCATTGTCCAAAGTGTGAGACTCACCTTGTTCCTAATAACAGGAGAATTGTCAGCAAACCATGTATCCTGTCTCTCAGTTTGGCAGTGAGAAAAACATGAATTAATAAACAAGCCATTTTGTTTTGCTCTTGCGAAGTCTTTAATCACATTCAGCATGTGATTCCTGAATCCTGTATCAAAGAGATAATGAAATATCTCATTAAAGGCTTCTCTCCACTTATAATCAATGCTATTTTTCTACAGTATATTTATTACCTTGCAGAAATTGGATTTGCGGGGCAGTACATTTAGCATGATTTAATCTACAATCATGCCAATAGCCATGCGGATCTGCAGATGGAGGAGCTAAACTGGACTGGATCTGAGGATAAGCAGGGATAAGTATTTATTAAGTCTAATTTGTCAACGGCTAATTTAATGATCCAGAATTTATGATTTATTAAAAGTTGATAAAGTGAGACAATTTACCTGCCATGAATCATAAGCAGCATTAAGAATGAATAGCGGGGTCTTGACACTGGCAATCAAGTTTTGAGGAAAGAAGCACTGAAAAAGGGTAGAAAACAAGTCACTGTAAGTTCAAGAGCAAGAAACGATGATGCATATTCTTTTAAATGAAACTGATATTACTAAATTTTTGGTACAAGACAATGATTACCGAGATGGGATCAAGGTGATTAGTACAAATTTGAGGCAGATTCTTCTGCGCTCCCTGCAATGATTAAACAAATATTTATCAGCATGCCTTGAAACTTAGACCCATGTAAATGACCAAGTTTTCGAACCATACAAACTGTTTGTCATGGTCTAGATTCTGTTGCAATTAAAAAATGGTCTCAAAATATAGTTTAACTGCTCATAACAAAAAAAAAAAAAACACAAGAAAGATATGATACTTGTGTCTATTTCATCTTATATTCAGTGTCAGCTTTTGGTTTTGTAGCTGTTGTTGAAACATGCTATAAGTCAATTTTCAAGACAACCATGACATAATTGACTATGGAAGTACGTACTAAATTGATCACACTGTCTTACCTGCAATCCTACAACACCGCCGTATAAATTCCTGAGGGTACGCCCACCAGATACGTCAATCCTATAATTCCAAGGGAACAACAATTAGACACCAAACTAAGAAGTACGATGATGGTGGAAATTGCACTGAAAGCATGAAGTAGTACAGCTTGCCACATACGCATCAAGAAACAACCCAGCATCACTTAGACATTTCACTCTTGTGGTCATTGGAAAGAGACCACGAAATTCATCACAATGAATAATAGTAGCCAGGCCACCCGCGGAGCATCCCGAAAGAAGAGCCTGAAGCAAAATTAGATGCACATAACATCAGAACAAATATTACTGAGATAGTATTACACATGCATATGAGTTTGTATAACCTGATCGGCAAAACGCATTCCCTTTGACATCAAATCTTCCATAGCAGCTGCCCAAATACGCTGTCCTCTGAATTGCAGTTCAGCAGTCTATTTTGACAAACAATTTATGAAACTCACTTAATTGATCATATGTTGCAAAACTAGTCCTCTATGTGCATTTAAACCTTTTCCTTTGTACTTCATGTTAGATTTATTTTTGTTTGACTAACTGTGAAAAGATTCTTGCACTACCATTAAACCATATGGCACCAAGAGTTTAAAAATTGTTAAAATCTTCCGCTGCAAATTGGACAGTGACTCTCAAATTGCACCTCATTAAAGTGAACAGTTCAGAATGCTATTCCACATGTTATGCTACTTTTTTTAAGGCAACAACTGTGTTATGTCATGTTCTTGCAACCAAAATATCAATTTTAGGAACATCGGGATATCGAACACTACCTCATCTTCACTATCCCCAGCAAATGAGGCACCATCACAATAACGAAGCTTTACTCTATTCCAATTGAAAAAATCTACAAACATTGGAACAATAACATGAACAAAACGGCTGATGCATATGACAAGGAAAAGAAAAGAGAAGAATTTGATCATTTCAAATTTTTCAACTAAAAAGAAACCTGGATTTTCTTCAGCCTTGTTACTCAATATTCCAGTAAAAGGTAACTCTTTTTCCATGAAATCTGATGATCCGCGCCGGGTTTTCTTGCGATAAACACATGTTCTAATATTATTACACCATCCACCACCCTGCCACAGAATTTTCACTTCAACATCACTATAAACCGTTACAGCATATCAAGCTGAGAAGTAAGTTGTTCAGTACATAATGCTTTAAAGAAAAATCTCAATGACATTTGGAGATCCTAAAACTTTTTTATTACTATGCATTTGTCATGTCCTGTCATGTCATGTGACAGAAACGGGATTCCAACAACTCATTCGCCACAAATGCTTTTCAAGTGTGATAAAATCTATTACACGGTAAAAAATCTATTACTGAAAAATAAAATGAATCAAACCAAAATAATTAAAAAGACCAAGTGATAGTAATACCTCTAAATTAATAAGCCAGCTATTTGCTCCTGATCCATATCCTCGATGCAAATGATAACCAGGTAATGTTCCATCCAAGCAAACTGCCAAAGCCAGAGAAAGGAATTATATTAGCCAAAACATTCTTAATTATGGTTAAAAACTGCGGTTAATATATTCAGTTCCTTCATGTAGAAACATTCACATTTTACATGGTTAATAATTATTAGAGACACGCTAGGCTAATTAATGTCACGGAGAGACAGCTGCAAGAATTTAGTACTTAAAAAATTCAGAATCAAAACTTATAAGAAATAAACTTATAAAAAATGAAAAAGAAAACAGAACAATTGCAATCCGACAAAGTGCATTCGAAGTAACAGCAGAATATTAAAATGAGGGTCGGCAACAACAGTTATACTTCAGAGTGTGTCATAAGCTAATTAATTTGCTTATAAAATGAAAAATAAATAAAACAACAAAGGTTGAAATTAGATGATTACCTGCTCCTTTAGCAGCAGCATTTTGGATAAGGGTGAGTCCTACCAGCAGAAGATTACTCCCGGCGTAGGATAAGGAAGCTTCATGAGCCTCTAATAAAGACAACTCTGTTTCATTGAAGTGAGGTTCATAATAACCTCCGAACCCATGAACCCAGTTGGTGAAAGCTAGTGCTATAGCAATGGCAGTCCAGAAAACTCTCGCCATGGGCAAACAACACTTGGTAAGTTGGCAAAACACGGTACTTTGTTAGGCTAATGAAGCAAACAATAATGCACAGCCAAATCTGACATTAGCAACAGATGAAAAGCCATTTTTATTGAAAATGTTTTTTCTACTCCTAAATTTCGGAGCTAATCAAGGAAGAGTTACGAGAGTGGTAATAACGAGAGAGATAAAGAAAACGAAGGAATGAGATTTATACACACAGCACTACGTTTGGAATCGTATAAAGTTCACGCTTGCTAAATAAACATCTTGCGTACACCGTTTGTGTCACGGACACTCTTTCTACTTTTTCTTTTTTCTACATTAATTTTGATGCACTGGTAATTTTCTATTCAATCAAGCTATGTAATCAAAAGTGTATGATAATGTGTGAAGAGTTAACTTTCTGCATATTTTTATACTGATACAAAATCAAAATTAGAAGTGTCGTTTAATCTTTACTCAATTTAGTTAAACTTGTGTAAATTCAAACTAAGAATTGTGTTATAAAAAGGGTTGTCCAATTATTATAATCAGATCAACATGTTTGTACCAAAGAAGAAATGTCAAACATGATAATTGTGGGTTTTGTTTTAATGTTGTTAGCATTTTGGTCTGTGTAACAAAAGCAAAAAGAAAAGTGCAGTGTGATTTAATGAGAACACGAGACACCGCCGTAAACGGTAGTTTTGTCTTGTGAACACTTTTATTGTTTTTTACCTTTTTTTTTTTTTAATTAAGATTTTCTTTCTATTTCATTTCTGTCCTTGATGTTCTCGCCAGCGTAAGGAGAAAACAGAGGAGTCAAGTTGACGTTTTCATTGTGAATATATATTTTAAAACAATATAACATGCATAACCAAACACACACACAACAAAAACAAATCGCAATATATCTTCGTAAATGAATAATGTAATTAAAAATATTTTTTAATTTAATTATGTAGTAATTTGTAACTGATATTTTTTTTTATATTAATATTATATATAAGTAAAATATTTGGAACAATAAACTAAAGCAAGAATAAGTATTAAAATTGTTATATAAACAAATGAAAAAAATAATACAAATAATTTCTTAAAAGTATACATAAAAAAAACAAGTAGTATAGTTTGTTGTCTATCGTTGATTAGTAGTCTAAACTCTATTTTTTTTGTCTAATTTTTGAAATAATAATACCGAGTAATTCTTAACGATAGATATCTCAAAACAATGCATTTTTTAATCATGGTCATGTATGTTACAAAATGGTCCCCAGGTATAAATAAGAGGCCTGTTAATATATATATATATATATATATATATATATATATATATATATATATATATATATATATATATAAAAATATAAAAGATATAAACACAGGGAGAGTGTGTGTGATATAGAAAGAAAAAAAACAATATAAAAAAAACACATATATTATG
>Ga0099824_1001002_pt1 | contig 37904 bp, 18 predicted proteins | sample SiratrowhiteBW_FD_76837 | JGI IMG/M metagenome (GOLD analysis project Ga0099824, IMG submission 76837) | Root nodule microbial communities of legume samples collected from California, USA - Siratro white BW | ecosystem: Host-associated > Plants > Roots > Nodule | place: USA: California... | reverse complement strand
TAGCTAAACTGTCCTATTTACATTTACAGCTAATTAAGAGGATAAATATTAAATATAAATGTACAATCTCAACAGAATTATTTCTAATAATTAGTTCATTAATGCCAATAATTCTGTTGACAAATAATTAGTTCATTAATGCCAATAATTCTGTTGACACTTATTAGCTCCTACAATAGTTCAATACCAAGCAACACGCAGGGTTTTTCATTATCCTAAAGCTAATCATGGTCAGGGCTCTTCTTTCCTAGTGATTATCTTTTACAACTGAAATGTTTTTGTGACTCAGATTGGGTATCATGCCTTGAAACTCATCGCTCCGTTACTGGCTTCTGCATTTTTCTGGTGATTCATTAATCTCTTGGCGATCCAAGAAGCAACACACAGTTTCACGATCCTCTTCTGAGGCTAAATATCGTGCTTTGGCTTCGGGAAACTGTGAAATTCAATGATTTTCTTGTCTATTTCGTGACTTACGTATTGTTCCTCAAGTCACTACAGTTCTTTTTTGTGACAGTAAGTCTGCATTACGTTTAGTTGCTAATCATGTATTTCACGAGCGTAACAAACACATTAAAATCCATTGCCATGTGAGAGAAAAGGTTCGTAATGGTTTTTTGTTTTTCATAATACCTTTATCCATGTTATTTTTGTTCATCCTCCATAACCAAAATCATCAACTATTAAAATGTCAACAAAATTAAACAAAAAATGTTCAAAAATTAGATGGGCACAACAGTCTTTGGATTGCTGAAATTAAAATTGAGATTTCACTAGACCTTGGCGAACGAAAAGAAAAAAAAAATTGATTAAATTTGTGGTTTTTAAAGATAGAAATGGTCTAACCTGAAATTAACCACCCGTTGAATCCGAAACCCGTGCGTGTACCATCGGACCCGTTCAACCTGATGTGTTATTTTTTATGGAAGTGAGATTGAAATTCGTTTCAATATATCATATATTTACTTCTAACTTAAATTTAAATATTTTTAAATCATCAATAATTAAAATAATATTATATTATAAATTATTTATCATAATATAAAATCTATTTTCTATTTTCAAAAAAATATTTTTTTATTATATATTTTAGTTATATGAAATAAATATTTATTTTGTAGGATGCGTCCTTATAATTTATTTATATATTTATTTATGAGCTAAAAATTCCAAAGAACAACTTAACTAGAAAACAAATAATAATGATGAAGAGTAATTTCCTTTAAGTTATTTTTGGATTTAATTGGTTATGTATATAAACAATAAAATAAATATTTTGCACCAATAAAATTATATGATGTTTTTGGTCATTATATAATTTCCATATTGAAAAAATTAAAATATATTATAAATGTAATGTATTTTCAAAAATGATTTATATAAATACTGTAAGATGTATTTAAATAGTTTTTAAAATAAGCCTTTTATATTTGTTTTAACTTTTCACATAAGCCTATATATCTTTGTCAGAAAATGTAAAATATATATATATATATATATATATATAATAACAAAAGTACAGCAAACATTTATTAGATGTAGAAAGAAACGTAATATTAAATGATTTGTTACGAATCATGTGACATGTCTTTTGTTTACAAATACATACTCTACATTTAACCTTTTCAACATCCAACTTCAAATAATTAGTTTTACCACTTCACCTCTACAGTATTAGAAATTTAAATATATTAAAAGTTTTATATTTAATGAAAAATGAGAAAATTAAGTAATATAAAAATTTATAAATAAATAATATTTTAATAAAAATAATATCAAAGTTGATTATTTGTTTTGGTGATCAGTTGAGACAAAAATAAATGTTCTATTAATACGAACTCTTCTCACCTTTTCACACAGAAAACTATTATTAGACAATTAGTATATAAGATTGGGAGAGGAAAACTGTATATAATCCCCATAGTGTATAGAATATTAGCTAACTGAGAACGTTTTTGAGGTGAATCTAATGTACAATTTTCTTCCTCGCAGTAGCTTGCTAGCTGTTTAAAAAAATATCTATAAAAGTTGGTCATCTGTTACATAGCCAGACTAAACCTAACGTTGTTTTCCTAATTATTTAAGAAAAAAACAAATCCTTACAAAACCTGTCTGCTTGTATAAATTTTTATATATTTGTCCCTTTATAACTATTGTTTCCATTTGGAATTTTGTGGCAAATTTTTCTTGTCAATGAATAATTTCTATTCGTTTATCACTCTTGAGCCTACACGTGTCCTTTTATTTATTTTAAGAATAATCTGTTCCTCATGCAGATGATGAATTATGTTATTGGGGATGGATAAGATAAGGAAAAACGATACATGTTTGAAAAAGTTGTTTGGTACAATATACAAGATGAAAGCAATATGGTTAGAACTTAGATATGCACAATTGTGTTGAACTTTTGATCTTAAACTTTTGGTGAAACTGATTGTCATAATCTTGCGTCTCAAAAGTGCTTTTAGCTTGCATAGTTTCAAGCAGAAAATAAACAAAGCATATAAACCAATTAAACTTCTCCTTATAACATGTCATATAATATCTATCTCATAAACTTACTAGAAACTATCTCACTAACCCATAGTTCAGTTTAAAAGTATCATTGTTTTAAGAGTTAAAATTGAGGATAATTTATAACCATTTTCCAAGAACAAAACTACAATAGCACCTAATATAGGCTTTCTCTTATTAGAACTTTATTCTATCACTCATTAACTAGATTTTGATAATTTTTTTAATTACTTTTTCTACCCATGTTAAACCAAGGAGTTTGGAGTGGAAAGATAATCTTACTGAGCATCCACCTTTTTTGATAAGAACAGTAATTTGACAAGATATAGATGAAAAATGAAAATATTGATAAGAACATTATTGCCAGTGAGATAATCAACATAGATTATGAACAAGTACATTACAAGTTCCTTCACCATATATATATGCAAGATAAATCAAGCAAATTCTAAGGCACTGTTTTGGATTCTGGGAAGGTAATAAAGGAAAATGAAATCAAACTATGTCTTGCTTCTAAGTAAAATAATGCTACCATTTCTAGATCTGCTTTCCCTAGAGGCTTCATGATGATGCTTATTTTCCTTTCACTCAGTTATGAAGTGGGTTTGGTCCACCTGGAGTAGCTGTATGAGAAACTGTATGAAATCCACTGACCTTGTGTTCTTTGATTTCTTTGATTTCTTTGATTTCAGCAGAATTAAAAGTATGTGAGAATGAAGAAAAGGGGAACCTGGTTCTTGTTCTTTGCTCCTTGATCTCTTCCTTGAACCCCCTTGAAATGTGCCTGCAACTTGAAAGATGGAGCAGTATAGCTAGTAAGAAAAGAAGGAACATAATAGAGAAGAATCTAGATTTATGAACTCCCATGTTCCTAAACCACAAGAGAAAAAAGGGGCAGGTTGAGGATGAAAACTTGGTTTAATAATAATATATTTAGAAAAGACATGAGTTCCCTGTTCACAAAAACAGTGAGAAATTAAATACTTGCACGTAGGTGGTTAGCTGGTGTGTGCTATTTGCAAACACATACATACAATGCAATCAATCAATTTGTGGTACTGAATGTTGACACATTGTGAACCAAATTATATCTCAATCATGCATTGGCCTAGCTAGTTGATAATTGATGCTCATTGGTCACAGATGCCGAAAAGATTAGGAGTAATTTTCCATGGACTTACCTATTCTTTTCACACTCCTCACTGACTAAGTTACTGTACACAATTTAACATATCTGTTACATGCAACTTTTTTTAATCACTCAATGTTTGTGCACTGAATCTCACACACACACACACAGAGTGCAATTTTCATTGTTCCACAGTTTGTTATTAATTTGGTTGTCCTAAGAGTAATGATTAAGAACTTATAAAAGCTTTTACTAAAACCATGCAACATTCTAGTATGAAATATTCTTAATCATTACCATACAAGCAATGATTAGAAAAACAATATTTTTCTTGAATCAAATTAAAATAAAACACAGATCACAGACAAAAGTTAAAAGAACATGATTAAAACTATTTTTCTAAAAGTAATGTAACTTTAAAATACTCAAGATACAACTTATTTCAATGAGCAACTTTCCACACACTGTGTTGATGTGGCCCCACTGATTGTGCTACCTGAAATAATAAAAAAAACAAGGATGGAAGAACCTTGAATCATAATGGGGTGTTTATTGCAAGGGTCTGATCAGACAACTTAGTAGCCCTACATTTATGTGTTAATGTGAATAGTTTGTAAAGTTTTGATCTGTGTGGTACACAAACTTTATAGCTGAGATACTGAAAGGTCTGAGTTGTTCTTTGTCAACCAGTCTGTAAAAACGTTACTGATATACGGATCAGGGATCATAGAATACAGTTGAGGGGGGCCAAGTACATTTAAGAAAAAGGAAAAGTTGATGAAACAACAGAAAGGTAACTCTTCTTAGATCTTACTTTTATATACATGATTATCCTAAGAGTGGTTCACTTCAAGGATAATTCTATGTGGCCATGCATGATTTCCATATCAGTGTGCATGAAATAATATTTGTTGAAAGATAATATTAGGTTTTTAAATCATTTCAGTATTTAAAGAAATTAGTTTCTGACTCAGATATATATTCAAATAGAACAATGAATTATTGAATCTTTATTTATCAAAGAGAAATGTGTGAAATATTTGACTGTAAAATCCAATTCCAGAAGTGTGCACACTTTTTCTAAATAATAGCTATATTTACATGCATTTATGTTGATATTTCATATAATTTTAACTATATTTTACATTATCTTCACTTTTGTTTCAAACTGAGTTTAATTAATATGCATCATCTAGATGAAAAGTTTTGTATTATTAAATTAGAAGTTATGTTTGGTGCAGTAAATTTATTATAAAAAGTAGATAATGTGGAAACCAAATAAACTCTAACTTACTCTTAAATTTTTTTCCTGATAGAAAATAAAAATTAAATGAATTATAACATTTTATTATATGGAAAATACTCGTACTCATTTCTAAGAAAAAAAAAGAATTTAATCTTCCAAGACTTTGTTAAAAGGAGATATCTCAAACTTTATATCTAACTAAATAATTTGAACTTTAATGTCATTTCAATCACACCTTAACTTTATCTCTTTAAAACAATTAAAGAAAAACATGTTACTTGTTTTCATTATTTTTTATTTATTCTAAATTTATACTTTTATTATATTTTAAGATAGAAGAATGATTTACAACAACAAAAATAAAAAATACTCAAAATTTAAGATAAATAAATCATTGAGTTTTATCTCATGTTGGTATTTTTCACATCAGCTATAACTTGATAAACACATTTTAAAGTTGAAATTAAAGTTGAAGTGTTCGAATAAAAAGTCAATTTAAGGATCAATCAAAGTTAATGGTACTTAAGTGTTAAAAGAAACCAAAATTAAAATACCAAGATTTATATGTAAAATGACAAACTTTAAGGTATTCTTTTTCCTTTACGACGTAAGAAATCTTTTTGTGACTAATTATTTTATATTATGCTGCTTTATATTAATTTTATACTTTATGTTATAATCACATCATGTCCTGAAATCTGAAAAGTTATCATATATATCCTTTTCTTTGTGTCCCTTAATGGGACCATAATTTTGCTCTCCTCATATCAATCTCTACTACTAATGAACAATTGGTACGTTTGCATGGATAATTGGCATATTTTCCATGCATCCAATTTTGACTGCTTGAAATAAAATAAATAAAATAAATAAAAAGAAGAAGAAGAGAAGTAGTTGGTTGATTAATAGCCTCTCAATATCAAAAGGTACATCAATGGGTGATTGGGATGAACAATTTGAGCTTTATAGTATGAGCATAGAGCTTAGGTTAGGTATCCAAGGAGAATTGATTTTACACGACACTTCTTTCCTCATAAATGTCCATCCATGTGCAAAGAGATCATAGATTTAAATATGCCTGGCACAGTTAAAATTAAGATCACACATGAACCCTAATTTTCTTTACAGTATTCTTATTATTTTGATTAATGAAAAGTATTTTAGATGAGAGTGATAATGAATATTCCAAAGAGAATGATATAAAATTGTATTTTATGTGATGGAGATTTAGGGTTTAGTGTGGCATTAATTTTTCCAATCTAGTCTTCTAAATATTTCTTTTCATGCCATGTTTATCTGCCTATCAAATTAATTTTTAGCACCAACTAGATTACTTTAATCTCTGTCCTCCTTTTGTTCTTATTTTCTCATCCAACTCATATCAATTACCATATAATTTCGTTATTAATCTCTTTCAAAATCCAATTTCTCACAAAAGTTTGTTCTTCTTAAATCACCTTTCATCATTCACCTAGATCAATTATCATATAATTTCATTATTAATTTCTTTCAAAACCCAATTTCTCACAAAAGTTTGTTCTTCTTAAATCACCTTTCATCATTCACCTAGATTTAAGTTTTAAGAAAAAAGAGAAGAATTTTTTAACCGAATTAGACAAGTGTGTCTTATAGTCATGACAATATTTAAAAGGATGGTTTATGAGGTACTCGCATTTAAAATGTTTCTACTAAAAAAAATATATCAATGTAGGAATGACTCTCATTTAAGTAAAAGATTGTTAAGTATTTAAATGTGAATCTAATTTTAGATTGAATAAAAAATAAGAATATATAAAAAAGAAAATCTACAATAATATATAACATCTTAAGATTTTAACTCGAAAGGGATGTCATAAGTCCGATTTTTATTTTATTTTTGTTTGATTTTTTTGTGTTTTGCTTCTCAATTTTTCCAACCGATTTTTATAACCTTTTCTTATCACCTAGTCACTTTCATCTTCTTCAAAACTTTTTTCTCAATTAAATCCCATCTTATTCCTTCTCTTTCACACTTTAATAGTTACCCTATATATCAAAACAATATGGTAGCTATACTCGCCTAACAGTATGGAGTGCACCGAATGCCAAGAAATACATAAATATCTTGTAGAAATAGAAGCCCAATGGGGAGGAGATTTTAGAGGATTCATAAAGTGAAAGCAAAAGGACAAAGTACAAAAGAGTGGCGAGAGATTGATATATAAGAAAATTTGTGGCGTTGGATTAATTGCTTTTGGTATTTTTGTACAAAGAAATTTTGAAAATCAGAAGAGTGGTAGCAAGTGTCGATGGAATTTAATTTCTATTCAGTTGGGTTTCTTATCTTTAATTTTCACTTAGCTTTCACGCATGAGCAAGATCCAAGGTGTTTCATGGAAGGAAAAAAATTGATTTAAGGATGATGGTAGGTTTACAAGGTAGACACAATTTTCCGACAAGAAGGTTTCAAATTTTTACCTATATCCTATTTTCATTAAAATTTATATGTAATACATAAAATTTTATACCTAACTTAGAAATACAAATTATTCAACATTTTATATGTAATACATAAAATTTTAGTGGAGATAATTTATTGAATATAAAATTAGAAAGTCTATAAATAAGTTGTACATATTCATTTAAATTTTATTAGAAATTATATTTTTTAAAATTAGGGTATTATTTTGCAGATGGAGTACAACCATTGAAGATAACTTAAACATCAAGTTCGTCCATCAGATTTTTTATTCAAGTAAGTAGTTTATTTTTAGTTAAAATTTCAATCTTATTTCTTCTTCTTTTTGGGTGCTTGTTTAAGATAAAATGAGTCTTAACTTTTTATAAAAGTCGATATAAACCTATTTATATGATGGACCTAAAACTGTTAAGTTCATCCACTAATTATACTTCTTTAATAACTCGTTTAATTAACACTGAAAATAATATTAATAAAAGTATTAAATTAAAAAAAACAAATAAAAAAAAAGACACAATACAAATATAAAATTTATATTTTTCTTCTCATTTATCTGTGTACTCATCACATAAATCCTTTAAACCATCCCACATCCATAGCACTTGAAAAAGTCTTGACACATAGAAGTCACTTTTTAAAGGTGTGTTTAATGTTTTAGACCAAAACTTATTTAACCATTTATTCAACTTGGTTAATCACATTTCACAACTACATTAACTAATTTTTTTTTATACTAACATATATCAATTTCTAATTAAAGTTTCCACCCACAACCCTCTTGAAATACCACACGTACACTAAGTGTGAAAAAGTTATGACACATGGGAACAACTCTTCAAAGGTGGGTGTTGAATGGTTTCACTAAAAAATGTGTATTCAACCATTTATTCAACTTGGTAAACCACATTTAACCACTACTATAACCCATTTTTTTTTATTCAGTAGCTATGAACTAATTTCTGATTAAAACTCACACTCGTATCCCCCTTGAATTACAACACATGCACCATATTTGAAAAATGTTATGACACCAAGGGGTTACTCTAAAGAGTGGATTTGAATGGTTTCACTAAAAATATCATTTAACTCTTTATCCAACCTAACTAATATATTTTATAACTATTACCCAACTCTTTTTTACATCATCACTATAAATAATTCTTTTTTAGCCATTTTCACGAACACCTTGTGAGCAGGATAAAGATTTACAATATTTTTTTTTAAAGTTCATGTATTTTACATATATAAAAATGGTGTTATTTTTGCAACAATAACTAGCCAATTGCACTAAAAAGCACCTTTATATATATATATATATATATATTGGTAAACACTCTTGATTCATTTTTCTTTCATTTTCTTTCCACCTTTCATAATCTTATGAAACACACACCTTTTTTTCCTTTCTTTTAGCATTTTCACCTCTTTGTTTTCCATATTTTTTTTCACCATTTTGTTTCACTCTTCCACTCCTCTTCTTCGCTTCTCTCGTGTCTCTCTCTTTCCTTCTAACCATATTTTCATCCATGTGTCATATTCTACTTCTACATATTCATTTTCATTTTCTATCAAGTAAATATATGAAATATAATATCATCTTTAACTTAAAAATAGTAAACATTTTATGCCTTGTGAAGGTGTTGGAATGGTGTAGGGTAAAATGATAGTGGTGTTTCTTATTATTTTCTTATTTCTCTATTGAGCCCCTTTTGAGTACTCTTAATAATAAGTTATCTTTAATATAAATTCTTTAAATCATGATTATGACTGAACTCATGATATAAAAGGACAACAAAGATGAGACGAGAATGATTGTGTCATGACTATTACACTCATAAGAGTGTATTATTAAATTTTTAACAAGAAAAAGATAATTTGAGTATTGAACTAGTCTTTTTATTATTTTTCTTCTTCTTTTCTTCGTTTACTTTTTATAATACATTCAAAGATATTTTTTTAAACTAAAAATAAATAATTGATTAGAATTCTTGGTATGTTATAGACCGAAAATAATCATAAGAACTCTATAGTAATATTATGACATTTATAAATTTAAAGAGTCACATGAATACCATTAATTACTCTTAATAAACTTTCAAAAATTCAACACTTCTAATAACACAATATTCAACATTTCTCCCTTAGTATATTAATGTCTTGTTCTTTTCTACTATTTCAATGTCTTATTGGATAGTCTTCTTCTAAATTTCTTTTTTAATTGTCTCTTCAAAAAATTTTGGTTCCATAAGACCACAATTGCATCTCGTATAAATATCACTCAAACTTCTTATTTTTATTAGGAGTTGAACTTGGAAATGAAAAAATTGAGCTTGAAGGACTTCGTGATGGAGAGGAATTAGGTGTATTTAGGGTTAATTCCTAATATTCAAACATTGAATTTTGCTATAAAATAGTTATTGAAATTGTTTTCTCCTCCATCCTTTCTTCTTGCCAATTTTAAGAAGTTTTCTCATAAAATATGACATCTCAACTAATTATCACCTTCTTTGTCTTTGAGTTGTAAATGTTGTAATCTTTTGATATATAATTATAAACAATAAATATGCATATCTCACTTGGTTCTTCTAGTTATTGTTCTCTTCAATGAATAATGAAAGGTGTTCTTCCACTCATTTCAAATGGTGTCATGTTCCAAACAAACTTTGTTTAGCATCTATTTAAAGATAAATTGTTGTATTAATAGTCTCTAGCCAAAACTCTTTAGCATTCCTTTATCAAAAGACATATACTTGGCCATCTCTATCACAATTTAATTATTTCTCTATGATACACCATTTGGTTGAGGTATATAACCAATTGTCTTTCTACTCCTTTATTTTCATATTTTTTTTTGAATTAATTAGAGGCATACTTCTTCCCATGTCATCCTCAAGATTTTTATAAATCTACCACTTTAGCTTGCCTATGCATGTTCTTCTTCTCTTGTTGGAATTGTTTTAATTTCCTTTGCATGGAGATGGAAGCAATTTACGGAAGCATGAAGTTGGAAGAACTCACAGTTTTGGAAATTTGGTTGAATTTTTAGAGTGAGGTTGGGCCAAAACGCTAGGAGAAGTCTAGAATTTGTCTTAAAAGAAGATTACTTTAGAGAGAACCAAGACAAGTAGAAAATGCTTCAAACTTGGATAGAAGTTCATTACTCAAATCAAGGTTAAATTTACAAAGTCAAACACTCTTATTTATAGTGCTTTAGACATATAAGCTTATGACACAAGCTTTCAAAAATGCTCCCCACTCACACAGTGATATGTGGCAGAAATAACTTGTGAAACAAGCTTCAAAATCCTCTCCATTCACACAATGACATGTGACAAGGTTACCTTGTAGTCCAAACTTCAAAATCTTCTCAAATGAGAGGTTGCCATATGACACACATGAGTGGGGCGCTACTTTCCATGTCATACCCTAGCTTGCCATACAAGTTAGGTTATTTACCCTAGTTTGGCGCTAAGCTTCATCCTAGACCCTAGTTTGACACCCAAGCCTCTCTTTTGGACGTTTTAGGATTGCATTGGGCTTAAGGAGGCCCAAATTCAACCCTAGATGCACTATATTATTTTATTCTAAACCAAATTAACTCATGGTCCAAAATCCAATTCTACTTGACCCAAAATAAATTCCTAAATTACTTTGTACATTTATTTACATATAAAGGTTTTGTATTCTTGATTACAATCCTTTGGATGGGTTTCCATCATAGTCTCTAGCCAACACTCTATAGGCATTTCTTTATCAAAAGACATGTATTTTTCCATCTCTATCACAATTTAATTTTTCCTCTAAGATACACCATTTGGTTGAGGTGTATAGCCAACAATAAATGTCTTTCTACTCCTTCATTTTTACAATATTTTTTTGAATTAATTGGAGACATACTTTGTTGCCATGTCATCTTCAAGACTTTTATAAATCTACCACTTTGTTTCTCATCAAGTGCTTTAAAATTTTTAAATACATAAAATAATTCAAATGTTTTCCTTATAAAATAAACCCCCTTCATGAGAGTCAAGTTATCAATAAATAAAATAAAATACATATTTTTACCGTGAGAAAGGTATTCATTGGACCACATATATTTGTGTACAACAATTGTAAGACTTCTTTGACTCTCCTTACTCTTTCCTTTGGAAATGTTTGTTGATGATGTTTCTCAAGCATGCATGCTCCGTACACTTTATTTTTCTTCTCAACCTTTGGTAGCCCAAACATTATATTCTTTTGAGAAAGCAACACAAGACCTGTTGTAATTTAAGTGTCATAGTTTTTTGTGCCATAGAAAAGAGTCATTTTTTGTCTAATCTCAAGTTGAGTTTTCTCTCATAATTAAGAAAAAGTAGAGAGTTTTTTTTTATTTGTCATTTTTACTACAATAACATTTTTTTTTCTTTTGAATAGAAAAGTTTTGCATTTCCAATTCTCAAATTGAAGAGAATAATTATGTTCCAAAAGTTGTCTAATGCACAATCATTTTTATCTAGTTTTAGCACATCGTTCGCATGATTTATTCAATGGAAAGTGTACCAATTTCACAATAGCATGTAGTGAGTAATAATTATCGTTCTACCAAAGGACTTGTACAATACACGATATAACTAATTTAAAAAAATGAATATTTTTATAAGTTTTGTTGATGTTTATGAATTTAAAATTGTGCAAAAATAAATAAAACTCTTTTTGAGATTTTATCAAACATATATTAGGCAGAATAGATAAAAATTTATATGGTAGGTTATTATTAGGGTTAGACTTCACCGAACCTCAATGTCATGCATGTAATCACTCAATGTTTTTCCAATTTAAAGCAAAAGTCAACATAAAAGTTTACTCAAACCCAAATTGATAGCCTCCTTGGCTATGGTTGATCTTCTTTCTTGGATCTGTGAATGGAGTGGAGCATGGCAGCGGAATGGAGGATGTAATTGAATGGAAGAAGAGGTGATTCAATGGTGGAAAATGATATATAAATGGACAAGAGGAGAAAAGAGGTTCGCCAAATCTTCAAGGGTTTTAGGCTAAGTAAGACAAGCTAACCTAGAGAGAAGCTTAAACAAGTGCGGGTTGGAAATTTGGCAGCACTTCACTAATTTCATTCAAGTTGAAAATCAAGGGTTGAATACATCAATTTATAGGCTCCAAAGTCATCCAACTTGGAGCCAAAAGTGAGTGGGAATTCAAATACTTAGATCTAGAGCAACCAATGACTATGTGACACTTGTCATTTGATCACTAAAAATTGGCGGCTTCTATGGATCGCACGCCATGTGTCATGCTCATACTTTAAGCATTTAGAGCATGTGCAAAATGTGGAGGAAGGGATGACCAAGGCTTGCTTCTAGATGCCCTAAGTTGCCTAGGGTTTCAAATTGGCTTAAATGAAACCCAATTGAAACTCTAGGTGATTGTGCATTATTTTAGCTTTTATTGTGGGTCCAAAATACAAAACCTGAAAAGAAATATGCAGAGGCCCTATACATGGCCCAGAGAAAATTAAACTACACTACTATTTACAGACAAAGATGTGACCCATGTTAATAAGAGCTTCACTTTGTTGGACTCAGCTGAGTGTCAATCTTCCTGCATTCTTTTGGTCATCGCCCTTGTGATAAGACTCTTGATTTATTAGAATGAACTAAAGCTTCCGTATTAAGAGTCAATTCCTCAAATACTTATTAAGCAAACTTACTTTCACAACAAGGGTTTAATACAACTAATAAGTTTCATTCCTATTTACAAGCATCATTAGGCATTTTGTTTCGGTTTTAGATTATAAAATTTCAATACCTAGTGAATAAAATATCTAATTATAGATGATTAAACCACAACAAGTATTAAGCATAGAAAAATAATACTAATATTATAAATAATACCAATTACATGAGAGTTTAGTTGATTACAACTATCCTAAAAAAATGGGTTTTAGCTCTTCATTGTCATGAAGAGTCCAAAAAGAAAAGATTAACAAATGAAGAAGATGAAGAACCAAGAAGGATAGTGGAGGTCTTCAAGGAAACCCTTACAGAGTCCACCAGTCTCCATAAAATACGTTTTTTCGCCCAAGCAAGCAAGAGCCTCGTTCCTCTCAAAGAAATAGGGATAAATAAGTCAAAAGTGTCATGTAAGCAAAAGTGGCACCCAATGAGAGACACTCCATGTTGGGTGAATGCACTCAAACATAATAAAATTAGTTCTCTATCCAAGTGGTGCTTAACTCAAGCCATGGGGCACCTAGTATAGAACACCGTTGGGAGTTAGTGCCCCACTTAAGATAAGTGGTACCCAACCCTAGTGACAAGGTTTCCTCTCTAGCGGCTGGGTGTGATTCAAGTGGTGCCCATCTCATGTAATCTTTCATAAATTAGAAATTTGACCTTCCATCTACAATTCCTTGGATTTCAATTTATTGCTTAACCTCAAGTGCTTCCTTTTCAATTTTTTTTGACAAAAATAATGGAGATTAACTGTATAATTATATGAGAGAAGCCAATATCCAATTACTTACTAAAAATCAAAATGGGAATTAAATAAGGTAAAAGATAAAGAAGAATTTACTTTAATATTAATGAAATATAATGGTGAAAATTAATATTATCACACATAAAGAACATCATGAATCACCTGAGCTCATTGCTTTGTTGTAACTCCAATATTGTCTTTGTCTTCTACTTCGAGATACTCTACATTTCTTATTTTAACCTTAAAGGCAAATGAAGAAGAATCCATATCAACAAAAGTTTCTTTGTCTCTAGTCATGTGATTGCAACAACCATTGTTCAAATACCACATGTTTTTTATGCTTTTGAGTTGTTTTTTTTTTCACATGGAAAGAACAAGTTACCTACTTTAGCAAATGAATTGTGTTGTTGATTGCCAAAGTGACAATCTTTTGAACATGCCCAAACATTCCACAATTATAACATTGTGACTTGCCTTTGTTTCAACAAATTTTTTTCTTCTTAATTGTTCTTCTTACAGATCCTACACCATTTATTTGATCCTCCATTATTTTCTCTTTTTCCACTATAGTATCCTCCTCTTTCACATGAGTTTCTTCCTCTTCTTTTGTCACATCTAGACTACTCACCAATATTTCCTGGTTCCTTTTTTTGAGACGATTTCGATAATTTATATTGAAATGTGCTTTCAAATGAATTTTCAATACAACGTAATAATATTTGTTCATAGGATCTAAGTGACCTCATCAACCACTGAACAATCATGATAAGTCTTTTAGTTTATTCTATAACATGATCAAATTATGTTGATAAACTAATATAAATTTTATCAACAATTTTTTTGTCATCAATTATATTTCTATGATACTTCATTTAATTTACTATTTTAGACAATCAATTAAAATATTCATTTTAATTTTTTTTCTTTTCTTTTTTCATCCTTAAAATATTTCTTGAGATATTGAAATTTAACCTTTCTCATGTTTGAATATGTTTGAATCTCTTTTGAAATTTTGTTAAAGAGTATCACATGCTTCTTTAATTATTTTTACTCCCATGATCTATAAAAATATGACTAGTGAGATTCTTTGAATTATTTTAAAAACTCTAATATCTATATTTCTTTTTGTCTCGCCATGTAAATTGTGTAATTGTATTGTAATGAGTTTATTTTCATATGGATTTTGAAACATCCAAATATAAACCAAGTTTCCATTTTTATTGCCTAAAAATCATAAATTTCTGTTTATTTGAAGTCACTACTTTAAATAAAGGAATTTGAACATGGTTATAAATAGTATCTGTAGTTATTGGAGTGTTGTATGTAATCATTATTCTTTACTTGTTTTTTTTTTCAACAATCTAAAGCTTTGATATCACTATTTTTCAGTTGTATTTTAGTGGGGAAAAAAATTGTGCAGTGTAAAATTTAAAACTAGGAAAAGATAATCGATCTACTCTCTATTAATTTTTTTTCTTTTCTTCAGTTACAGTTAGTTTCTGTAATACATTTCAAGTTTTTTTTTTTTTTCTTTCTTCACTTACTTTCTATAATACATTTAAAGCTATTTTATAGATTGAAACATTATGTTTTATACCCATCTCCTCCGTCCATTGCACAATAATTAATATTCGTTCCCTAGAAGGTTCTCATATTTATAAACGTAGTTGAAATGCTTACAACATCATTGCGTTGAGGTAGTTACGATAATTTTATGAAACTTTTGTCTAACTACTCTTCGACCATGATGGAAATCTTACGGATCATGGGAGCTCCAAATAGGGGTCAATTATTGGGCAAAAACTTCCTGCACCCATCACTTTTCACATGCACCTCTTCACTTTCATAAAATTCCAAAATTGCTGTTTAGATAAAAATGAATTTTGAAATACACTTTTCGGAAATAGATTTTAGAATATTTTTTTTTAGAATACAAATTTTATACTTCAGAAAATATTTTTCAAAATATATTTTTGAAAAATACTTTTTAAAATATAAAATTCACATTTTGAAAAAAGCTTTTTAAAATGTATATTCGAAAAGCATTTTTTAAAATATAAATTTATGTTCAATACATTTTTTTTCAAAAATTAATAGGGAGGATACTTTTGTACTTTTAAGTTTGTGATGGGGTGGGAGTTAAAATTGATGGGGTGGAAGAAGTTTTTGTCCAATTATTATTGCACCCATTGTTAAAGATAAAAAAAAAATAAAATTAGATGGCTACAATGGCTCTGCATGGACTGCGTCTTCCTACACCTTCAACGTTTATTGGGGTACTTTCAAGTTTTCAAATATTTTTTAAACTGTCTTATTTAAAAAAATTATTCTGCCTCTTATTATTTAAAAACGAATAAGAATATTTTTGGAATAGTCAAATCTGGAACTTAATTCCAGATCCGGAAATAGCTTTCGAGATTATTTATTCTAAAAAAGCAGGTGTCATTAAAAATACTTTAAGAATAGACAAATCTAGAAGTTATTTTTGGAATTGATTTCCTGATTTGTCCATTTCAAAAATATTCTTTCAAAAAATAAATGAATTTCGGAATAGATAATTTCAAACATCAACTTCAGATTCAAATATAGCTTCCAAAATTACATATTTCGAAACTAAATGTGTAAAAAAAAATAATTATATTATTAATTATCTTATTATATCATTGTCTATTTCAAAATTTTCTATTTTAAAAGTGAATATATCAAAACAATTATATCATTGTCTATTTAAGAATTTCAAAATAGGCAATAATATAATGAGATAATGATATAATTTCAAATAGGCAATAATATAATTATTTTGATATAATTCCATAATAGACAATGATATAATTATTTTGTTATAATTTTAGAATAGGTAATCATATAATTATTTTGATATAATTTTGGAATAAGCAATCATATAATTACTTTGATATAATTTTAGAATAGACAATGATATAATTATTTTGATATAATTTCAGAATAGACAATGATATAACTATTTTGACACTTTTACTTTCGAAATAGGCAATTTCGGAATAGACAGTGATATAATGAGATAATTAAAATATATTAATTTTTTTACACCTTCAATTTTCAAAATAGACAATTCCGAAAGCTATTTCCAAATTCGGAATTGACTTACGGAATTATCTATTCCAGAATTTAATTTTTACCAAAATAAAACTTCCGAAATGAGCAAATCTAGAAGCCAATTCCGAATCCGAAAATAGCTTTCTGATTTGCCTATTCCGAAAATAATTTTAATGACACCTCTTTTTTCGAAATAGGCAATTCTGAAAGTTATTTCCTGATCCGGAATTAGTTTCTGAATTTGTCAACTTCAAAAATATTTTTATTCATTTTTAAGATTAAGAATAAGGGTATTTTGATCTATGAGAGACTGTTTTGACATATTTTAAAAATTTGGAGGTGTCTTAAGAAACACTTAGAGGAGGTACAGGAAGAAGCAGTCCTCTCCATGGGCTACTTCACTTATTTTTTAAAAAATGGTATAATCACATACAACTTATACATTTTAAAAAAGAAAGTTAAAATTATATTTCAATTCACAATTTCTTCATAAACATTAAAAAAGATTTTAATTTAAAAATTAAGCATTAAAATAACATTAAAGAAATTATAATTTAAAATTATCTATTAAAATATTTTTTTCGTTATAAAGTTGTTATTTATTTAGATATATTTTTTTAAATTTAATCATTTTGATAAATTTTTAAAAAGACTACATATAGTATATGCTTATCAATTACGAATCGTAAATATATATGATAATTAAAATTTTATTTAATATTTAATAGCATATAATATAATAATTTTAAAAATTATTAATGTCATGTTCAATTTAGAATTAGTTTCATAATTAAAATTTTGATTTGTGTAATAATTTTGAAAATTATTAATTATCTAAAATTTAGCATAAGTTTAATAATTAAAATTTTGATTATGTAATAATTTTAAAAAAATTGTTAATAATTATATTAATTCTAATTAATATTAAGTTTTCAATATAACAATGTCTGTTATAATAATTTTGTTTTTAAATATAAAAAGTTCAACCATCAAAGATATTTTCTGCAAAAACAATTTTGTTTTTTTTTTAAATAAAAATCCATAAAATAAATCTTGTAAGACCCAAATAAATATATTCATAACTATTTAATTTTTTTTTTAACAAAGTCCAACTTTGTTTAATTAAGAGAAAAAACAGATATTTTAAGTTTGAATACTTAATTAGATATAACTGTAATTGAGTGATGTTGTCCATGTTAACAACTCCTTGGATCACTCTTGAACTCAAATTTAGTTTCCTTTCTTTTTGTTTCTAAGTTTTTTTCTCAATGATTGCAATATGTAGTCAGTGCAATTCAAAGTTTGTTTGAGGAAGTTCTATTCAATGCGATAGAGTTTATAGATCATCTGTGTTTGGATTTCCTCATGTTATAAACCACTTCCTGGTGAATAACAAAGTTATTTCACCCTGCTATGAAGTTAGTGAATGACAAAGTTATTTTACCAGTACCTTTAGTTCGATCAAATGACATCAATTACAAGCTTAATTCAAGAGATTAATAAGAAGAGACATCAATTACAAGCTTAATTTAAGAGATTAATAAGAAGAGACATCAATCAAATTATTCCATGAAAAAGAAAGCCAAAATATAATTACAATAAACGATTCTCCTTGTACATTTCATATAGACTAAATGCACTTGTTCAGTACTCCCAAATGTTTATTGGGTTGTTGCCCCTATTATAGCCCTCATACATTACATGAAGCAGATTAAACACAGGAAAACTGAAATTAAATACTAAGAAATTCTTATTTATCAAACAGAATGCTTAGGAGCTGGCCTAAACTAACAACTTATTTGATATTTTTGCTGAATACATTCGGCAAGGATCAGTCTTTTTCAAAAGTTTCTAGTTTCCACTGTTTGCAAGACAGTTACTATTTCTTCATCCAACTATTATTACTCTTTATCAGCATCAACCTTTGAGGGGGTTTCGTCATTTTTAACAGCAGCTGATTCTGATGGACCATCTTCAGTAGGCTTGGAAGATTCAGCATCATGGGGTGGTGATTCTGATGGTTCAACCACTGGAACTTTGGTTTTAACAGTTCCAACTTTTACATACTTGGCCATAAACTTGTATTCCCAGTCTTGCAAGGCCTCAAGCTCAAATGGGCCAAGACCAGAGATATCTCCTGTTAGATCTTTCTCGTCAAAAGACATTTTTGCCAAAGCTTTGCTAGCATCCTTCCCAGCAAATAGAGCATATGGTCCACCCGGTCCATAAAAAATCCTGGTGGATTTGAAAAGAAAAATCAATATAATCTTCTTCACAGCTAGCAAAAGAATCAGGTATGCTTTGGGTGTTTCTGATGATAATAACCTTTCTTATTTTGACTAACAGAAGATATACATATGTAAAAGTTTGCAAGTGACTCCTTTTCTTAGTTGAATGACAGTTCTTAGCCAATTCAAGCCCTTTCTAACCAATCATCCAAGCAAAAAACACAATATTCAACACGTTATCCAAATAGAAAATTGGCCCAATTTCCCTTTAGAACAAAAGGGAAGGGAAAGGGATGAGTTTTGAATCTTCTAATCCAGATTAACCTACTACCTAGATTACCCTTTTTTCCAGATTGTTGCATCACTCTATTGAAAGCTAATATTCCTCCTTTAGTTTAACAGCTGTGGTTCACTTACCTCTAAATTTTTATTTGACTATATGTCAAGAATCTTAATTTACTTTCAGAAGCTTACACAGTTTAATTTCTAAAACATGTGGCTTGGGATAGTTAGTTGGTATTTCAGCTCTTGAATGATTAAAAAGGTATTTATCTGTTTTTAAAGTTAAAAAATCTGGTCCTCTTTCTAATTTGCTTAAACCTATACTAAAACCCTCAAAATCTTATTTTGTATTCAAATAGTTGGGGATATATGATTAATTTGAGATATGAAGTAGTTTTAAAAGTTGAAGTTAAATTTTTTTTGAGAAAACATAATGAAATTTGAAGGAAGTTGGATGTGAGATTAGGGTTTGTTTTGTTGTATTCTGGGCCAAGTTTAATATTTTTGTTAGTGAATTTTTGGTGAAATAAGGTTTAAGACTTTACTAGGTTCAACTGTGATGGTTGAGTAGAAAAGGAAAATTAGAATTTGAAGTAGAAATGAAAGTGCCAAAGTGAAGTTATTTAAGGAGACAATTTCATGCTAAAGACTTAAGAACCTTTTATGGCAACTAGGACAGACTAAATGGAGCAGCAACAAATATAAAGCAAGCAACTTAATGATAACTAGAGTGATCAGAACTAAATGAAAATTGACAAACAACACGCAACTTCCCAATAACTCTTACCAAACTACTACTTAAACAATAAGATGCATGTGTTTTCCCTCCCTTTGTCACACCAACCTATTCCTCAATCAGAAACTTTCATGAATCAAACTGTAAAAAAATTGAAATTTTAGCTTGTTTAACGAGTTAGGTTTATCAAGTTCATAATTTGATAAAGCAGTATTTCTACCAGGCCTAGGAAACCCAAAATCATAATTTCCAGATGAAACTAAATATATACAAGTTCATTATTTCTAGAGACAGAAACACTGCATTAATAGATGATGATTGATAACCCTTGACACAGTAACCACCTTGATCAATCTTTCAGACCACTTAAAACTATGGAACATATGAATACTATGTTTTTGCAAGCTCCCTTAAGATGCATGAGAACTACAGTTAAACTCATTGGAGGATACACACAACATACATAAAAAGACAGACACTATTCTCAAACAAACTCACAAAGTAAAAGCAACTGCTGACTTCAACAGTGAGCGGAATGAAATGGGATGGAACAGAAAAAGTTACCATTCTATGGACAAAATTAATACTAGATGAAACAGTATACATTCCATCACTTTCTATTCCATCAGATTTTAAGCAACCCAATGAATGGACCCAAGTATCATTCAATTCAGTTCTTTTTCACTCAATTTCATCCTTTTATGTCAACATACACGTCCCCCAACTAGCATACTTGAAAGAGGAGAACTAAAATGAATGTTTCACTTTACATTTAGTGCATATTTGACTTTCAGTTGAGAAAGATGGAAAATTAGCAAAGTCACTTTCTCTCAAGATCATAACTTTGGTTAAATGTCATTTTCAGTCAGCATTTCCTTTTCCATCCACCCACTTTTCCTCCTAATCAACAAAGACCCTGAGGCTAGGTTAACAGAAGTGTCGACAAAGAGTTGAAAAGTTGAGGCCTAACAAGTATTTCAATACAACATTATACGCATTCCCCCCGTTTTCCCACCTTCCCACTCCTACCAAGCATACCAAAAAATACTCAGTTAATAACGTGAAATTTCAAAACCAATCCCATCTATCTGCAACTTAAATTTGCCATACCAAATGACAACAAATATAGAAAACAGCATCATTATAAATAATAATAAGTTGTAGTAGACAACATATAGTAGTTGCTAACTCACTCCTCTCCATAAAACAACATCAAGACCTCCATGTACGAAATAGAAACTAAATCACATAAATTCTTCAAACCGGAAACACTAACCCCATTCCACGAATGTGCACATAAGAAATACACCCAAAGCATACTAAAAAAGGGAACAATTACTCACAAAAGTAATCCAAACAAAAAGAAAGAAAACCCTTGAAACTCGTACTTGTCAAACAAAAACATACATACAATTTGTTCAGGTGCGTTTGATGGTGTTCTCAAATTGGAAGTAGAGTTTTACCTTGATAATTTATGTTGAATCGTTGACATTTAACATAAACCATTATTCCAGGAATCAGCAAAATAAAACTCTAATTTTCACTAGAAAACAACACTAGAAGCCTGTATAATCTATATTGACATATAATTTCAGACATTTACTGCGCCAATTATTAAGATAAACATAAATTTTAACAAGAAAGAAAACAAAACTAAAAGCATATGTAGAACTGCAAGTAAGTTTTGTCCATTCAAAAACAACCACAAAAATGCCCCCGTTGACCAAACAAACGAAAACCCAGAACCCAAAATCACAGGAAACAAAAAGAGAGCAAAAACCAAAAACAAAAGAACTGCTAAAGGCGTCTTGTGTTACGCTGAGTGGGTGTCATCAGTGATTATTATACCAAACAAACGATAACCCAGAATCCAAAATCGCAAAAAAACAAAAAGGGCAAAATTGAAAAACACAAAAAAGTGATCTTTTGATCCCTATACCTGCTCTGCGAAACATCATAGATCTGACCCTTGATGGCCATGAGGAGGGGCTTCTCGGGGTCAGAGCCGTCGTAGGCCTTAAGTTCCTCCTCAGTGACCTCGCCGATCTGAACGGGGGGTCGCAAAGGCTCCATTTGAGGCTCGAAGTCGCGGGGGGCGTCGTGGCGGTGGTCGGAGGAGGGAAAGAGGCCCGAAACGACATAGTAGACGGCGAGAATAAGGGCGAGGAGGGTGAAGAAGGTGGCCGGAGAAAGGCCGGTGTAGGCAATTATGGCTTCATTCAGTGTCTCCCATAGTTGCAGAGCCATCTTCTCTGATTGCTGCTGCTGCACACTGTGAGATTGAGTTTTGGTACGAGTCGGAATAAATAGCAGATACAAGAGAAAAGGTTGAAAAAGGATGAGAATTTTTTTATGATCAAACTAAATTTTTAATAATTTATTCAATATAATTATATATTAACATTAAATTTTCTTTTTTATAAATATATATTACTATTGTTAATAAACAAGTATTCAATTATATTAGTTATTAATAAAATTTAAACAAAATTAATAAAATTAAAGTTGTTGAACTAAGTATGTAATAATTTATATTTAATTAAATAATCTTTAATTTTTATTTTTATTTTTGTTAATTTTTTATTTTTATATATATATTATTAGAATACAATTTTTATGATATGGCAAAAAAAATTCCAATAAAAAAAGACTGCTAATTTTTTGTTCATATTCAAAAATCACAAATGTTGAAAATCATGGGTTTTTGGAGCTACGATTCCTATAAGTTTCTATTTTTTTTAGTTGATAAAAATATTATTATTCTTTTATATAAATTATATAGGAAGAGAAAGAATATGTTGTTTCCATTCAAACTTTAATTCGTTAACATATCAACTAATTTAATAAAAATAACATTTTTCGAGTAAAATTTTTACTTTAAATTAGAAGAGAGAGATTGACAAAAGGTTTGTCTTAAAAAAAATTGACAAAAATCAATTTTTAAAAATATTATCATATGCAATGTTATTTTTTTTAAGATAAACCAAGATAAACACGTTTCCTAGTTTCACACTGCTAGAAAAACTCTATAAAAAATATCCTTATAATTAATTAAAAATAATCATGAATATAAAATTTAAAATAATTATTTATATAACAAAATTGAGTTTTTGCGTTTCGAATTTTCAAATCTAAATGAACAAAACCCTTCCTCTGTTTTCCCTCTCCCTGAAAAAGTTTCTTTCTTTCTCTCTCAACAACGTTCAATCTCATTCTCCATTCCAATGGGTGTGAAGAACTTGTGGGACCTGCTGGAATCGTGCAAGAAAAGGGTTCCCCTTCACCGTCTACAGTGTGTTCAATTCCCTCAAAACTCCGTTTTTTCCCTCTGAACAGTGTTCGAAGTTGACGCGGGTCTTTGTTTTGTTGGTCAGGAACAAGAGGGTGTGCGTGGACCTGTCATGCTGGATGGTGCAGCTTCACAGCGTGAGCAAGTCCCACGCTTGCGTAAAGGAGAACCTGTACCTCAGAGGGCTCTTTCACCGACTCAGAGCACTCATTGCGCTCAATTGCAGCCTCGTCTTCGTCACAGGTTTATCAATTTCTGTGTTTTCAGAGTTGAGGGGTTTCGTTTTTTAAAGGGTAAAACACCATTTAGGTATTGAACATGTATGACACTATCACATCGTAAAAGTAAGATTGTCCAATTTTTTTTTTAATCACTTAAGTTCAAAATTCAAAAGAATTCGTTGATTTAAGTAATAATATTAACATGTTTATGCTAAAATTACCGAGTAAGTAATTAAGCTTAGAAACTCATTTGACATCTAGGAGTTTATTTTGAATTTTCTCAGTTTCAACGACCAATGTGACGAAAATTTACACATTCAGGAACCAAATAGTGTTTTATCCTCTTATTTTAAATTAAATTATGTTTGGCTTTTAGAAAGAGGTGGGTGTTCTGTGACTGTGGAACTGAGTATTTGAATTGGATATTTTGTTTGTATTATACCTATTTGACCTTTACCGGTGAGGTTTGAAGTACAGTTAGTTAGGTAGTTCAGTTGTGAGAAATGTAGATGCAGAGCACCCTATCAGTATTATTGGCTTGAAATAGGGGGAGTTGGGTGGTCAATGCTTCCCCCTGTTGTCTAATCTAATATCGTTTAGTAATCTGAAATTCTAGTGTATGTCATTTACTTAGGACATGCTACTTATTGTTCTTATTTACAGGTGTCAATTAGGTTTTTTCTTCTTGATTTAATTACTGTTATTTTATCACCGTTCGTTCTGCTTATTTTCCTTTTGGATGTGTTTGCATTTACATTATTCATGCTCATTTCATCCCAATGACTACGGTTTGATGTCTGGTAGATGGATCAATTCCTGCCATAAAATTATCAACCTATAGGCGTCGCTTAAATGTTGGAAAGGAGGTTGGTGGGCCTCTCAACTTTCTTTTCTGATGTGGTTTCTCTTATACACTTTATACATATTCCGTACCTTGATGCATTGTTTAAACTTCTCTAACTCTCTTTGTACTAATTTTAGTTAATAATAACAATAATAATGCAGGTAGCAAAAGATGAAACAAACTTAAAGAATGTGACTTCGTTACCGAGAAACATGGGGTCTGAGTTTTCTTGCATGGTTAAAAAGGCTAAAATCTTGGGGATGGCTCTTGGAATTTCTTGTTTGAATGGGTAATATATAATAGAATTGATGTTAAGTTCATTGTTTTGTTTAAAAGGACGCTCTCATATTGTGTCTGGTAATTATTAGTATTAATATATTTTACTTAAATTGAATAGAAAATGAATATTAATTTATAATAGTAATAATAGTTGAAGAAGAAAGTCTTTTACTTTTACGGCGATGATTGCTGAATGTCAATTGACCTGATAAGTTTTCCTTTTATTTAGTGCTGGTATATATGAGGGCACTGATTCATTATAAGAGATACAAGGTGCTCAATATTTTATGGTGTGCAATGTGCTTGAATAAAATTTTGAAAATGTGTTTGATGTCTTCTTGTAGTGGTACTAAGCAGTCTAAACTCATGTTTATTAATGGATGTTTCTGGTCTCTTTTTTTCATTTAGTAGTTGATTGAAAAATTTGCACTGCTGGAAAATAAAGAAGTTGCTGCTCAATTTGAACTAATATTATCTTTCTCTTTTCTAAATTCAGGATTGAAGAAGCTGAAGCTCAATGTGCTTTGTTGAATTTTGAATCATTATGTGTAAGCACTGTGTATACTTATCTTTCTTCCTATTCCTTTTATGTCGACATTGTAATTTCTGATTTAATTGGATGCTTATGCTATTGCTGTCAGCTAACCTATCATCATTGTTGTCTGTCATTCATAATAATTATGGTAGGATGGATGTTTCAGTCTAGATTCAGACATTTTCCTTTTTGGTGCAAGGACAGTGTATAGGGATATCTGCCTTGGTGAGTAGGTTGCCTTGTTTTACTACTGTGGATTTTTTATATTAATTATGTTTTCATATGACTAATGAGTAGTTGTTTGTTGATGATTTAGGAGATGGTGGATATGTTGATTGTTATGAGATGACAGATATTGAAAGCAAACTTGGACTTGGAAGGGACTCATTGGTAACTGACCCTTGGCTTTTCAACATACTTAGGAACCACAATGTTTGCTTGCTTTATTTTCTTATTTTACTTTTTAATAGATGATTTTTCATTGTTCATTGTTGTTCAATACAATTCAGTTAGATTTATGCATGTGAAGGCCCACATGGGAGAGTTAGGTCCATGTACAATACGTTAAAATATATCTTATAGTTAACACCATCAAGGGAGCGCTAAATGGAGAGCCTGTTAAAACAGAGGTTACCCTGTGAGGCATAATTGACATTCAATTGTTTGAATTGGAAATTTGGAAATGGTTTTTCATGTCTCGTGTTGAATATAGAATTTTTACATGCTTTTCTGTGATTACTTTTGTGTTTTCTCCCACTCCTCTCCTCCCTACACATTTTGATGATCTAATAATAAAATTAGTGATATTTGTGTCTTATTCAATAAAAATGCCAATCGTTTCTCTCTCTCTCTCTCTCTCTATTTATATATATATATATATATATATATATATGTGTGTGTGTGTTTATTCAAGGATGTTATGTTATATTTTTTTGGTGAAAATCAGTAACTGAGTTGTGATCTTCAGATTGCTCTCTCCTTGCTTCTTGGCAGTGACTATTATCAAGGAGTTCATGGTCTGGGTCCAGTAAGTCTTGAAATCTGCCTTTCATGGTCTTACCTTTTTGATTTTCAAACCCCTTGTTGTATAACAGAGCTAGAGGTTACATGTTTTTACAAATGCCTATTCCTTTGCTTATTTTTTCCATGGCTGTAGGAGTCAGCTTGTCAGATAGTCAAATCAATTGGGGACAAATATATTCTTAAAAAAATTGCTTCTGAAGGACTTGGATGGGTGAAAAAAAGAAGAGGTAAGCATTCTAATTTGATCATGTTATACAACTGTTACTTTTGCCAAAAAGGTTTTTTGCAATAAATTTAGTTGTAATATGTTTGCATGTAACTCAAAATTGATATTATATGTATACTTTCCAGGGAGTGAGGTTGTTTGTACTCAGACTTGTATTACTCAAGTGGTAAACTTTATTAAACCATCTTTGATCGTGAACCAACTATTTGAAAAGCTTAAACTGTTATATGGACATGTATGAAAGGTTTTATATTTTTGTAGATGGCACGTCCTTTCCTTCCAACTAGCAAAACCTTTTGGGTTGAAGCATGGATAATGTAAATGGCCACCTACCATGTCATGAACCAATTATCCGCAAACCTTTTGATAGTTTAAGACAGTATTCTTGAACAAGTTTCTTATTTATTGTTATATTGTTCCTTAAAATATTGGACACTGATGCTGGACAGTGGAAGGTTTATGATTCAATGGATAAAATATTAAAAAATTAAGGGTTTTCTTTAGGAGGATTTCAGAGGTTTAAATACTAATACAGCGTATGCAGGAAAAGGGTTGGTATTCAAGGAAAAGAATCACGATTAAATGATCAAACTATGGCTATTAGGGCCTGTTTTGTGTTTGATAGGGTTTCATAGAAACTTCAGGTATGTTAGGGATTTGATTGAGTGAACATTTAATGCCTTTACCATATGAAACCTGGGCAGAAGATGAAAGGACAAAATAGGATAAGAATAACTCCTTGGGTTGTTAGGTAGTGCTTTTCTCTGAAAGCAATTTTTTCATTCACTGCCTAGCTACTAGTTCATCATAGCTGGAAAATGACTTATATAGGACTTGCCAAACTTGGGAACCAAATAAGGTCAAATTACCATAGTCTGATAACACTAGTAAAGTTCAAAATAAAACAAATACCATAATAAATATAAACAAATTTAAAGTAAACTAGTAAAATAACTTGATATCTGAATAAAATTTAGCTAAATTAGTTTATCATAAAAAGGCTAAATTACCACTAACTGTTTGTAAAGGAATAAGATGTTACAGTGAGGCCTAATATAATATATAATTATAAACCTTTTGATGGAATGTATATACCCAATACTTATGTGCTTATTTTATGTCTTCTAGAATGTACTGTCTTGTCTGCATCAACTTGTATTCAAAGCATGACTTACAATTAATTGTCAAATGGAGGATTTGCCATTGAACTTTGTATCTTGCTTTTCTATCTTTTGTATATACAGGTGGCAAGAATGATTTAGGGCAGGATGATAACATTTTACAAGTAATTAATGCTTATATGAAGCCAAAATGTCACTCCGCAGATTCAGATATTGTGCACAAGTAGGTCTATCTTTTTTAGTTGATTTTTCGGACTCCTAAAGATTGATTCTCTGTATACAGATTGAAATATATTCATTATACTCACCATGCTGAAAATGTGAAAACGGAGTCAATTGACCTGCGATTTTTAATGCATCTCATACTTTTTCTGTTATAGTTCTTGATATTAATTATTCAACATGTATAAACATCAATTTCTGAAAACTGAAATGAAGTTCATTTGAAACAGTTGCATATATCAAGCGATTAAGCTTCTGTGATTCTTACATGGAATTTTTTTTTTATGTAAAATGAAAAGTTAGATCTGGAATATAAATTGTACGACGTTGTTATAGTTTACTTAAAATGTTTTACTCATCTCTATAGGGCTCTTGCTCAATATACATTTCAACGTACTAAACTCCAGCAGCTATGTGCTGAATTCTTTCTGTGGCCTTTGGAGAAAACAGGTTTTCATCTATTTTGACGCACTTATTCTTATAGATCAACGATACATACTTCCAATGGAATAATTAATAATGGTAAATAACATATAATTTATTTTTTGGTTTAGGTTTACATCTTAACATCATTGTTCATGTAATGAACAGGGTTTACATTTAATCCCTATATGACCAAGAATTCCTAGCTTATAAAACTTTTGGAAGTTATTTTTGATGCTAATTGATGTTCATTTCATTCAATAGATGGGTATATCCTTCCAAGTATAGCTGAAAGAGATTTAAGACGATTTACCAATTTGCGTTTAACTTCATCTGAAGTTGGACTGAACCTTCCTTTACATGAGGTACTGCTAATCCTTTGCTCTACCAAATTAATATTTTCATTACTGTCCAAGCTCATGTGAAAAGTTCTAAAATTTTAAACATTATTTTAAACTAAAAGAGTGACTGCTCATGCTTAGAATTGCTTGCCATTTGGATAACTGATGTTCCCTTTCACTTGTTCATTATTAAGATCAAAACAGTCCATTCAACAGATTTTCTACTTTGTTATTGTAACAACAATCATTGATTGACTACATTCAGTGTGTGATCAATAAACAGGGAAATGTGCTAATTCATCTTGTTCTTGAAATAACATTTGAATTAATAGTGAACATCTATGAGTCTAATGGATATTATATCTACCACAGATCCCTGTAAAGTGTCCTGTCTCAGAAATCATCAAGAGCCGAAAAGTTCAAGGGAGAGAATGCTTTGAGGTTTCTTGGGAAGGAATGGATGGACTTGAAACTTCAATAGTACCTGCAGATCTTATAGAAAGGTAATGCAAACGACATGACTGATGAACTATCTTTATTCCCTAAAACACATTGAGGAAATGTTTGATCTTATAAAATTTATGTTTTGCTTGTTTTTTCCTTGCAACTTGAGCTATTAGTGTCTTTTTGAACCATTCAAATTCAACTGGGATGGTGTATTGTTTTTAGGACGTCTTTCATCATTGTTTCATTATTAACCATCTACAGTGCCTGCCCTGAGAAGATTTTGGAGTTTGAGGAAAGAAAAGCTCAACGGAAGAAACAAAATATTCAGAAAAGAAGACCAAAGAAAAAGGAAACTAATTCATCTCTTTCTGAGCTTGATCTAAAACTTCAGAATTTGTTGCTTGATAATAATCTGAGAGACCAAGCCAACTTCAATGCCTCTGATTCTTCAGAAGGGATATCAAGGATTACAACTCCTACTGCCGAAGCTGATCTTAATACTGAAGACTTCTTGCATCTATCACATGACATAGAACACACTGGGTTGATTCATAATACTAGCAACATATACAGTAGCAATAAGGCGGTTTCCACTATAGGTAAAAATGAGATCATAGATCTTCTGAGCCCTTCCCCACCTAAGAAATTCAATTTTTCCTCAAAATGTCAGCAATCAAGTGATCAAAATATGGAAGTGATTAATTTGAGTGATTCAGAAAATGACATGTCTGTTGAACACAAGCAGAAAGCCAAGGAACTGAGAATGTTCTTAGCTAGTATTAGGAATGAACTTCATTGAATTGCAAAGTAAATGTAACATAAAAGTAGGTTTTGTTAGTGTTATTGACAAGATACATGACCAATAATAGTTTTATCTTATGAGATTGAGTTAGATTGTAAGTAGGCATGGTGAAAAGATAGGTATAGTCTAACATGTTAATCCGTTTGGTCACAAATAGAACTGAATGTACGAAAATTTGTTATTTTTATATGTTAATAATGTGTTGTTCAATTATGAACCTTCTTTTTTTCACATTACTTCTAATCATTGTCTTAGAGTGACGCTGACTATTCTTACATTTGGTACCACAATTTGCTATTTTGATAGTCTCCCACTTTGAATGTGAAGTGTACATTTTCTATTATTTGCTCTTAAATTGGATTATTAGTTGTCTTTTACTTAATTAAATCATAGTTTCACTAAGTGTTTAAATAACTATGTAAATTAAAACCCCTAAGTAAAGTTGAAAAAAAAAATTATTACATCTCCAAAAACACATACATATAGATAGTTCAATAATGGACCATAAAAATATGTTAAGATTGATAAATAATTTCTTAAAATTATCTTAGTCAATAGAAATATTGACATGAGAGAGTTAAAATAAGTCAAATATTAATATCTAATAAAACATACTTAATACAAATTTTTGAAAAGATGTTAATAAATATATTTTATAAATTATAACTAATGTGTGTTGATCTAAACTAAAGAGTGAATAAAAATTCAAATTATATGTTAATCTCATCTTTTAAGTTATAATAAAATTTGAATTATACGCTAATCTGATTGACCTTTTAAAATGTTAGAATAATATATTATTTAAATTTATCAATAGCATACCTTTTATTTGTTATTTACGTGAAACATATTCTAATTATATTTAGTACATTACATAATAGATGTTTGTGTTGATACATTACATAAGTAAATATTTGTTTGTGTTGATACATTACATAAGTAAATGTTTGTTTGTGTTGATACATTACATAATGAAATTTTTTTGGATGAAAGTGTATATATACATAATATGCATACTTTTTTTTTTTAAATTATTAGTTTAGTTTTGTAAATCTTTTGCCAGACATTAAGATAGAAAAATTATAAATCCTTCTTATATAAGTTTTGTGTCTTAATTACAATGACTTTCTATGTTAGTTTATAAATTATGAAAGTAATGTATTAATTCATAACTTATAAAATAAAGAGTAAAGGTGTTCTTAACAAAAACATAACCATCTATCATTTGTGATAAGAATGCATACTTGAAATGAATTTAAAAACTAAAAAGATGTTTAAATAATACTGTGATGTTAATTTTAAAAATAAAGTAAAATAACTTTAAATTATTTTTGTATTTAGTTATAACAATATAACAGTTTAATCTTATACAAATACATATATCTAAATAAAATAAGCTGAATTAAGTGAAATTATTCAAGAAATTTACAATAAATTATCTAAAATATAACACCAGATTTTTTATAAAACAAAATATTAAAAACAAAATAAAAAACTAACTGAAAACAGAATATAACATCTAATTCATTTGCTTATACAATAAACTATACTCTAACTAATAGAAAGTTAGTGTGTAAATACTGCACATGTTTACAGATTCATTAGACATTTCTACATGTTTTATCACTGTCAATTACTCTAATTTAGTAAAACAAGCCATTTGAGAGCCATTTGAGTTTCCCTTTATTAGGCCGTGATAGAACCTCAAATCATTACAATAATTAAATGCATATGGATATCTACCATTAGGAAAAAAACAAAACAATACAAAAAAAAATATATAATACCTAAAAAATAAATCCAAATGCATATTTATCGAAAAAAAACAAAGCAATAAAAAAAATATATAATACCTGAAAAATAAATCCAAAAGCAATAAAAGAAAGTGTCATTTTCTTTATAATAGGAAGGAGCTTCAATGAACTTCACTATTTTGTACTCATCACTTTTATCCATATTAGAAAACTAAGATTTGGAGTCTAAAGAGAAAATCTGTAAGGTTTTCTTACACATGTAAATTCTAGTAATACAAATGATCAAACTATAATATGAGAAGTATTTGACACAAGAATTGTATCTTGCAGTGAAACAAAATTATCAAGATTCAGACTCACCGTTGGCAAAGGGAGAGAATTTGGAAATCGCAATCTAGGATCCAAAAATATATGTGTGAAAGCTGAAAGATAAATAAAAGAGGGACACTGAATCTTGAAGGAATAAAATTTGGTATGCATAGAGTAAGTGTCATTTGCTGAACATTGTGCAGTATAGTATATGTGATAATCTTGTTCAATACGATTGTTGGTAAATAAGAAAATGAAAGTGTCCTGACGAGATAAAAATTCAGACACAAATCTGTCATAATCAATTACCCTTCTAAAATTTATGGAATCCTGCTAATATCCTCTTTTATCTTGACAAAACACAAGTCTGCACTGCATACTTTATGTCCATTGTCAATAAAGTCTCACAATTTAGTCAAGCTCAAATTTCACAATCCACTCACAATTAATGAGTATTTTTCTACACTCATTTTAAACAAGGAGTCTCTTATCTTATATATTAGCTATGTACATTCATTTTTAAGTTTTGATTTCAAATCCAATCAAAATAAAAATAAATTAATTTAACTAAGACACTTTAACCATGTCTTCTTCTTCTTACCAAATTGTAAAACTAAGTCCATTACAACCTTTCTAAAATATTTTATTTTATTTTTCTTATTTATTTATTTTTTTACACAAATATTATAACATAAATTTGGGAGAATTTCATATCATCGTAACTAATACACATTCTATATTGCATTTTAACACATTAAGTATCATTTATCATGTTATATCTTATATTCACTCATATTTTATGCTTCAACTATCATATTTTATGCTCCAACTATCATATTTTATGCTCCAACTATCATTCATTTATATTTTATGATTCAACTATCATTCATTTATATTTTATGATTCAAATATCATTCATTTATATTTTATGATTCAACTATCATTTATTTATATTTTATGATTCAACTATCATTCATTTATATTTTATGATTCAATTATCATTCATTTATATTTTATGATGTAACCATCATCCAATTAAATTTTAAAAGTTATTATCAAATATATTTGTTATTTATTCCATCAAATTATTAATAAATAATCATAAAAACTTTAATCACTTATTTATTTACTACATAACTTTCATCATATTGTAATTTTTTTTAATACTTTGATATTTTTCTTCTATATTAATTATACTAAAAAATACTAAACAAAATTTAAAATATCATTAAATATCATAATTCTTTTCTAATTATTTAACAATAAACTTCATAAATACTTTTTAACTTATTTTTTTATAAACTTATACTTTTGTTTAATAATACTCATTCCATATTATATTTTTTAATGTATATTTTTTCTACATTCAACTTAATTCCAATTATATTTTTTATCTTTTTCCGTTGCCTCCTCGATAAAAACAAACAATTTTTTTATGAAAAGATAGTGTGAACCAGGTCGACACTAAAAATAGCATGGGCCAGACCCACACTACCTTTAACGTGGGCTAGGCAATCATAAAACACTTCTTTTTTTATTTTTTTAAAACACAAGTATTTTTTTTTTAAATTTGCTACGATTTTTGCGTGAGTCAAACTATCGCGGTAGATTTGACACTAAGAGTCAACGCTTTAGTCTACACTATTTGCGACAACCGTTTGGCCTATACAAAAAAGTTGATGCTAATACAATATCTTTTTTAGTGATATCATTCACTTTAAGTTGATTTAAAATGTTTTATTATAAGATTTATAACTTAAGAAGAAGATAAAAGTGTAATAAAGTAAAAAAAGAATAGAAAAAATATTCATAAAGATTTTATTTTTTAGTATGTACTATAAAAGGTTGCTTACCATTTATATTTCACACATTTCAATAGAAAGGTGTTTTTTTTTTCCCAATTACTAACAATTTCTTTGATTATAGTCTCTTCAACTAACAGGTGGCTTTCACTTACTAAACTTTATATTTTTTTATTTTCTTAATTGTACCATATTTTTTTTATTATTTTTCTTTGTTTCATTTCTTTTTTTATTTAATGCCAAAAAAAACTTGTTACCATATACCAAGATTTTTTTTAATGATATTTTCTTATGAAAGTTTAATGCACTACTAAAGAAATTTAAGTAGAATATTTACACTAAAACTATATTGACTCGAAGCAATAACTCTTTGGCTAGTACAAAGAATTCGTATTGGTGGAACAATCTAGGTTCTATTTATGACGTTAACAGTGACCACAATTGGTTTGATAAAAGAATCAGTTGGAAGTGTGGTATCAGTAGTGAGATTAAATTTTGGGAAGATTGATAGGTAGGGATGGAACATTAGCGAGATAATTTCCTAAACTTTATTCGATTTCAACTGCAAAAGGTAAAGTGATTTGTGATTTTGGTACGTGGACTAGGAATGCGGTATCAAAAGGTTTCATTTGGCGAATTTTGTGGAGAAGAAAACTGTTTGAATGGGAGAAGGATGTGGAAGAACAATTAATTGAGACCGTATTGTACCATATGTGGAACAGGATCACTTCTGATGTGTGTGGTTGACATGGGGAGAATGATTCCGGTTACACTATTCAATCAGTGTATAAAGCATTGAGGGAGGATATAGTCGAACCACAGAAAGAGTGCTTTAGGTATTTATAGGATCTAAAGGTGTCAGGGACGACCTTGGTCTTTGGATGGAGGGCCCTTTTGGATAGGCTTCCATCCAAAGCCAATCTTGAGAGGAGAGGTGTTGGGGTGGGTTGTAATCTTTGTCCGTTGTGCAATAAGGAAGTTGAAACAATCCAACATTTGTTCATTACTTGAGAGGTGGCACAACGTTTATGGATTAAGTGTGATAATTGGCTAGGGATTACTTCGGTTACAAGTAATGATGTCAAATGCCTCTTTTGCAGGTTTTCTATAAACAAGGTTAGTGCTAAAGCAAATAAAGTGTGGAAAGGGATGTGGTTGGCTTTGGTTAAGGAAATCTAGACACACAGAAATAGGGTGATTTTTAATAACGATAAGGTTGACGAGGTAGAGATTTTTTCACTTACACAATTACATGTTTCGACCTGGGCAAAATTTAGTGTATCAAAGAGTGCAAGACACACTTTCAGATTGGCTCATGAATCCACTTGAATTCTTAAGACAGGTTTAGTAGGGTGTTGTGTCATTGTAGGGATTGTAGGTTTTGATCATAGATGGCCAATTGTGTGAGGATAGGAAGGATATATGTGTATTGTTCTTTGTGTAGGGTAATTATTGACTACTTGAAAAGGCTTGCAAGGGATTTTCTAATTTGGTGGAGGTGCAAACTACGCTGCGGGTTCACATGCTTGGAAGAACTACAGGAACCTTGTATCTCTAGTAGGGTAAAGCCTCATCATATGTTTGGGAGAACTAGTGAACTTTGTTTTCTCATAGAGGATTTGTTTTGTTTGTTTTTTTTTTTTCTGATTGGCGGTCACAACTGTATAAGTTGATGATTTGTGACTATCTGCATGTTATTCTTTGTGGGCTTTTGTGAATTTGTGTACTTAAGTAACTATTCTTACATTGGTTGAGCCTTCCTAATTTCTTTTATTATTGTAATTTCTAGATTGACTTTTGTTCTTTGAGAGTAGATTATGAATTTGGGAGATTCTTTGTTGGTTTATTTGTATTAGGGTTAGAGCACCTTTAAGTGATTCTGTTAAGTTTATTTTTTGTCATTAAAAGAAAATGTTGACTCAAAGCAGGAAAAATAATAGTAATACAAACTTATGCTGTAGGAAAAAAATATGCTTTGAGCAAGGTTTTCACACTGTATTGAAAAACGAGGGATTAAATGATAGAAAATAGGAGATTGCTTCCTGCTTCCCATGCATATTTCAGTTGTGTCCATTTCAAAATTTGAGTTTCGAAAGACAGTTTTGGAAAACACGCCGAACAACACTCAACAAAGAGGTATTAGCTAAAGTATTATGCTTGTGAGGTTGAATTTTTAAATAGACAAATTGATACTGTTTATCATTCTGTTTAGATGAATGTACCATTTCATCCTTGTTTGAGCATGGACTAATTTGCTTGTAGCAACTAAGATATTTCTTCCTTAGTTCTCACTGTGTAATTTATTGCTTCCACCATAGAATCTGCAGTCATTTTCATGGTTGAAGGCGAAGGTAGGTAACCACAGAGCTTCAAATGGATAACAAACTGGCTGTGTGAAACTTGACATTATACCATAATTCTAAATAATTAGCCGTTCGTTAGATATTTCTCCTAAAATGCATTTGAGATAGGCTTTTGTTGACTTGTTCGAGATTTCGCATTCCCATATTGTTAGTTAAGTCTACGTAGAAATTGTATAGGTTGGTATTTGAGTTTACCTTTTTGTCATGGTATCAAGAATTCCACAGAAAAATTATTGTTGCATTTGCAACAAGGTCTGGAAACTTTCTATCTCATCACGTGACTATCTCATCACGTGACTTGGAAAAAGGATTTAGTGACATATTGATATCCTATCTAAAGGGAAGTTTCTTTTCAAAGATCCATCGTACATCACAGATCATCTTGTCCATATCTTAAGATTGTCTTAACTTTCAAGAACAGAATCCGTCCAAATGATGCATGGTTGTATACTTAGCGACGCTGAATTGATGAACTATGATGTACATCTTTTCCCTGAAAAGTTTTAATGTGTTGCAACAAGAGGATTAATTAGACCATCTATGAATTGCAACTTGGTCTTTGTGCCTAGAAGAGTGACCACAAAACGACTCAATGAATGGTAGTTAGCCGAATTAAGTAAAAAAAAATTAAAGAAATAATAAGGTTCTGTTACGATGCAAATACAAATAATTATTGACTTCTAGATAAATTTCATCATCAACTTTATCTATTAGAGAGATGCGTAGCAGAACACAGAAAAACCGAAAAATAGAATCGAGAAAACTAAACAAGACGATCCTCAGACAATTAAAAAAAGAAGATAAATTAAAGAGAAGCAAGACAAAAAAAAATCTTATTATCGATTTATTGAAAAAATTACACAAATATTAGTGCAATATGAAACAAAATAGAAAAATAGAAAAAGTAGAATCGAGAAAACTAAACAAGACCATCGTCATTCATAAACTATATCATTACCCATCAAACTTTCTAAGGATGACAAGAAAATTAACCTGTCTATTAGTTAAGAAATCATGTATTCTTATAGGGATGTTGATAAAGAATTAATATATAAGATAAATTAACTGTTGTCATAAAATAAATATAAGGTATTCATTGCATACAGCCATATAAAGAATTATAGTTTTGCTAAATATTTAAATTCTAAATTCTAAATTAAAATCTCTTATAGATTAAAATCTCTTACAATAAAAGGGTTGAACAAAAATTTATTACGCCTCCAAAACATATACAAATAGTTTGATTGATAATGAACCAAATTACACATTGTAAGAGGATAAATAATTTCTTAAACTTACCTCACTAATTAAAATTATGAATGTTGAGCTGAGAAGCTCTTGATTATTTTCTATATACTTAATTTAAGTATATTTTTCTTTTTATAGGATATCATGAATGTAGATAGATGTAAATGTTATGACGAATAAATGAAAAATTGAATTCTCTGTTAATTTTGCTGACTTTTAAATTAAAGTGTAAAGACTATTATTATGCAAATTCAACAATAACTTATCTTTTATTTGTTATTTATGTAAAGCATATTCTAGTTATGTTTTTATTAAATAAACAATTTTGTGATGGTACATTTAGATCACATCTAAGTGCTTGTACAAGTTTTGTAATTTTTTGGATGAATTTATATATATATATATATATATATATATATATATATATATATATATATATATATATATAAATGTTATTATTTTTTTTTTTTATATATTTTTTTTTTAAATATATATAAAAAAAAAAATAAAAAT
>Ga0099824_1000988_pt1 | contig 38171 bp, 19 predicted proteins | sample SiratrowhiteBW_FD_76837 | JGI IMG/M metagenome (GOLD analysis project Ga0099824, IMG submission 76837) | Root nodule microbial communities of legume samples collected from California, USA - Siratro white BW | ecosystem: Host-associated > Plants > Roots > Nodule | place: USA: California... | reverse complement strand
TTAAAAATTAAGTGGTGGGTAAAATTTTCGAAACAAAGATTCTCATTTACATTCTTAAAACAAACAAGGTTTTCTTTTACATTCTTTTCCTCACCCTTTCCTTTTTCTTTCTTTTTTTTTTTTTTTTTTCCTTTTTTTTTTTTTTTTTTTCATTCCCTTCTAGTGAATTTGTCACCTCAAACAATTAGTAAATTTCATATACGCTTCAATTGTATTTTTTTTATTGTTTATGTTTTTCATAGATATTTGCCTTTGCTGTTTGTTTTATTTACTTCTCTAGTTATGATTTGTTCCGATTATTATTTTTTATATTTCTTAAATTTATTGTAAATTTGTTAAATTCTTAATACTTTTAATTTTTTTGAAGTAATTCTTTATTTCTAATGTAAAAAAAAATTCAGAGAGTTTGGATATCTGTTGTTGCTTAATTTGGTTTTTAGTATATATGTGTGTGTGTGTTTGTTTTCATAATATTAGATTTTATTAATTACTAATTACTTTTCTTATCATGTTTTTACTTAATTAGTGAGGATGATAACGTATGGAAAAATTATGCAATATGTTTACTTATCTGCGTTTTTATTTCACCTAATATCTATTGCTAAGGTTTTAAGGAGACCCCGTTCTATAAATAATGGAAGGTGAAAGAAAAAGTTATGAAAATTTAATTATTGATTATTAACATTTAATGTCTTTTAATAATATTAAATCATTTATAAATGTTGTGGTGCATCCTTTTTTCAAACAATACACTCACTCAATAATGGTTCTCTCTAATTTGTCTGTCTTTTCTATTTTCTCTATATCATAACCTTAAACTGCATAAAAAAATTGCATGTTAAAATTATTAATATGAAAATATAATCTTACATTTACATAAGTAATTCTTTAAATTAATTAGTTTTAACAAAATTCTCAATAAATATTAATTTATTTAAAAGGTTAACTCAATGATAATTTTTGAAAAAAAAATCTGAAAATAATTTGATAATTTTATATATGCAAATAAAACATGTTCTTAATTAATATACCATCATGATACTACTCATTAGCATTTTTCTCAGAGTTAGCAATGACAATTCTTTTTGTGAGTTAATAGATAATCAAAGATTTATTTTGGTACGAGCTTCTTTTCGTTTACAACCAAATAGATATCAATTATTAACAAAAAAAGGCCTAGATTGGTATAACGTATGAATTATGCATTAAGTGATATTTTTTACATCATTTAATGTTTTTTTCATAGATGATTCATTTTAGTCGAAAAATCTTATTTGAATCTCAAAACCTAAGCATACCTTGCAAAATTAGTCAATGGTGACTTTTAACAGAGTAACACGTTTGTCCTGAAAAAAATAAATTCAAGACATTAACATTTATTTGGTACTTAATTTCCACAGTGTAACTCATATCATATGTTCAACTTTTACTTCCTAACAAAAATCAAGCACATATAATCTAGAATCTACCACAAAAGCCAAAATTGAATCCCATATTTTGACCATAAGAAGAACTCACGCATCCACACATGGTTTGTGACAATGAAAAGTTGCCTCAGAAATCAGGTAGCCATAATAATGCCCTTACGATGCTGCAAACCACACATAAAACACCACACTCTAAAAGTCACCGATTTGGCAATCAACTTGACAAATTCGGTTTCTAATGACAACGAAATTTAACAATCCACGTCACTAAATTAACTTTCACTAACAATTTAATAATAGATCAATCACCAGTTATGTGTCTAAAGAAATAAAAAAAGTTCGATTCAGTACTTCAACTTATAAAAAAAATCAAAAATTAATTTCAGAGACTACTTTTAACTTAGGTTATCTTTCTTAACTAAATAAAGTATTCCATTGAAAAACTAATTAAGAACCTACCGGGCATTTACTCTTTAATACTTGAATATAGCAGCTTATGTAAAGGTGACATAAGGAAGATCTTATTTCTTTTTGCTGGTTACAAGCGAACAAGACAAAAACTGAAGTTGTCACAGAAGACAAAATCCGAAACTAAATTCCAAAACATGCCCTTGTTGTGTGAATGGTATTCGATCTGTTTCATGTTTAAGACTCAACCTCACAGAAGCAGCTAAAACAGAAGAACCAAGACCGTGTCGTGATTCAGAGGCTGAAGTAATGATAGTCAAACCTAAAACTTACAATAAATTATGACTTCAATGATATGAACACGAGAGAACTAACCATTTCATAAACAGTCTTTAGAGCTTATTTTTATTTATTTATTTGTTAACGCACAGTGTTTTATATAAAAAAACAAATAATTGATTAATCAATGTTAATATTGTAATACTATCTATAAAATTAAATAATTTAAGAAGTGATTATATTTAACGACACAAATAATTTAAGAAAAACCCTGTTCCTAAATTAACCTTTTTCCTATTTCCTATTTCCATGTCACCCCTTGGTGGAGAAAACTGGTGTATATATACATGTACTATGAGCAACACTTTCATTCCATGGTGAAAAAACAGAAAAGATGGGCAAAGAAATAGTTGAGAGGGTGCTGAGCAGTTTAGGAAAAGGTTTTGACTTGACCTTAGATTTCAGGCTCAAGTTCTGCAAAGGGGAAGAACGTTTGGTTCTTCTCAACGAAACCGAGAAACAGGAGCTCACGGTGCCAGGTTTCGGACCCATCAGCGGTGTTTCCGGTGACATCAAATGCGACAAGGGCGATTGCACCCGCTACCGATCGGACATCCTCACCTTCAATCAAGTAAGACATTCATTTCATCGAACACTTTGTGGTCAATTGGTGAAAAACGAAATTGAAAATGAAAATGTGGAAATTTGGCTTCTGGGTTTGTAGATGTCGGAGTTCTTCAACCAGAAGAGTTCGATCCCTGGGAGAATCCCATCTGGGTACTTCAACAGCGTGTTTGGGTTCGATGAATGTTCGTGGGCAACGGATGCTGCCAACACCAAGTGTTTGGGTATTGATAGCTATTTTATCAAACTCTTCAGTGTTCATATTGATCGGTACCCTCTTGTTCTGTCTCATCAAGTCCTTGAAGCTGTTCCTTCTTCCTGGGATCCCCCTGCACTTGCAAGGTAATAATAATCTCTTCTACCTATTCATCTTCTTCTCAAAATCATCATTTTTTATTTTACATTTTAATGCAAATAAATTCTCCACAAAGATTAAAAATAATGCTATTATAATCTGCCCACTGTGAACTGGCCTCTGGTTTATTTGGAAATCACACACCTTTCATGTAGTGGTTGACCACTTTGTATAAACCTGTTTTTACCACCTTATAGTGGACGAGGCAATTCATATATCTCTGTAAAAGTAATAAAAATCAAGAAATTATGATTGATATTATATACATAACTCAAATTTATAATATATATCAGTTTTTAGTTTGATGACAGTTTAAAAATTCTGCAAGACATAACTCAGATACAGTATTACAGAAGTTATTCTTCAGTCAAATTTAAGTTTTACAGTAACCTTCAATGTAAGTTTTACTGCATAAATAATAAAAAGTAAAGTTTTATTTCAATAATATTTATGCAGTAAAACCAATAATAAAACATATAATATATTCTTCTTCCTTTGCTATTTATTTAATAAGAGTTTTATTATATATTTTCAATCATTTTAATGAATTTACTGTAAACTTATTTTGTGTTAAATAATTAAATAAATTATTTTTTCAGGCGAGGTTGATAACTTTTTAATGGAAAAATTATTTTATACTTCCATTTTAATTAAATCTAATGACTTTAATTTAATTAAAGTACTTTTAATGACTTTTTAATAACTTAATTTGTGATTATCAAAAGTTAATTACTTCAATTGTTAATAATAATAATAATGATTATTATTTTATGAGGAAAAATAAAACCACTAATTAATTAATATAATTTTATACTTCCATGGCACACCTATGCTTATCTTGGTGGAAGTGTACGTTTGCTGAGTTGAAATGGTCCCTCCATATTTTCTATTTTTCATTGCTTAATTCTTATGGTCAAATGCGTCAGCATTGCCTTTGAGCCTTTGATAATTTTATTAATACGTAAATACATAAGAAGACTTTAGGCATTTCTGCATCATTATATTAACGCATCTTTCAAAAGTGGTTTATATTTTCAACTATACATAAGAATGTGTCGTTATTTCATGAAACTTCGAAGTTCTCACTAATGCTCATTATTCTTTTCCGATGATCGAAACTGGAGAATTCTTAACTGTACATATCATTGAAAACTATTAACATATTCCCCCAGTCAGTGATACTCATCAAGAGTTTCTCGAGAGAAAATTTTAAAGTATTCACTAAGTTGGAATTCTTTTTTTTCTTATACAGGGCTAAGTTAGAAATTTCATGAACGATTCGTGTACTAATAATTTATATATAGTCAAAATTGAATTGAATTTGTAGGCTGCTTGCTGAAAAGTAAAAGGAAAATCACAGAACATTTTCTCGGAATTTCCTTTTTCACTTTTGTTTCTCAAGTCTCTCTTGCATCCATAAACATTTCAAAATAACGCGTCATAAAATTACTGGATCAAACTTATCAAGCTCATCCTTTTTCAGATGATTAAAACTAGTTATTTTTTTGTTATATATAAAAATTAGAAGCAATTATATTTCTAAGTATTGACTAAATTAGAATAAGTATAATTTCCATAGCGATTATATACTAACTGAAGCTTCTCGCTGGCTAGCTGGACACCCTTAATTATTATTTTTATCCTCATCGCAGCCTCTTCTATTATTAACAAAGCCTTATCATATATTGTTATTTCCTTTTCATATCAGTGGATGAGTATTCAGTGCAAGTCAATCGTTTACCCATATATTAAAAAAATGATTATGATAACGACATAGCAATGATTTTGGACATTTTCTGACGGAAAACGTAAGATCGAGGCTAACGATAAATCATCACGGATGTTTGATGATTATCATCCACTTTTTTTTTCCCCATTTATCTCTTTATTTCCTCAAAGCTGTAGGATATAGAACTATATATTAACAGTTAGAATTTAAAAGGTTTCTATTTTCTTTTAGAAAAAAAAATGTTGGGTTTCATTTTAATATGCCAAAAAATTCAGCAGTTGCCAAGAAAATTCCAGCCTCAAAAAGTCATTTCAGAGTTTTAAATATCTTGTTTGAGTTGGTGGTTTACTATGCACAACGGTTTAAATTGAAAACGCTATTAACCAAACTGTTTGACCAAATTTTGTTATGCATACCTGTTAAAATGGCCTACTCTGAAAGAGCTCTTTGTATGAAAAGTTGGCACTTTTCTCCTGAAATTGAAAACTCTCAAGTGTTTTTGTTTAGCTGTTTCACCTTCAGTTTCCCACCTGGGAAATTGCAAGTTGCTGAATAAAATCAATGAATTCACATTGAATGGTTTTACAAACACAGCCTAAGTATATTCTATTTGAAAAAATTGGGATTCAAATTATAGATGCTAAACGTGCTATGCAATTCCATGATTGACGTTGATTAAAGGTGAAAATTTGATCAGATTCATTGAGAACTTTGGGACACACATCCTTGTGGGGCTTAGCATTGGTGGCCAAGATTTGGTGTTGGTCAAGCAAGACGTGTCTTCCAGCTTGGAGACATCAGAGCTGAAGAGGCACTTGGATGAGCTTGGAAATCAATTATTCACTGGGACATGCAGTTTCCTTCCTAGGTCTAAAGACCAAAAATACAAGGTTTCCTTCGTGAATATAATAATTAATTAAGATATTCTGCAAACCAGAACCCATAAAACACGCCACCATAATTTGATTACAATGTATTATGCTGAAAATACAGGTACCACAGGCTTTTGATGTCTTTGGTCCTCAAATTGTTGCCTTCAATAGCTCTACATCAGTTTGTACAAAAGATGTAGGTTCCACTTACCCCAATCCAAATACTAGTTTTTTATTAGATTGAAAATTTTGTGAAATGAAAGAGCCTGAAAAAAATGCTGCTTATTGAGAAATAATATTGTAGATAATGGAACATGTAGGGAATTAGTGTGATATGTGCAAAGAGGGGAGGGGAAACCCAAGTGAGCAACCATAGTGAGTGGCTTCACACAGTTCCAGAGAAGCCAGATGCTGTTGATTTTAGCTTCATTCCCATCACTTCTCTTCTTAAAGGTGTTCCAGGCAAAGGCTTCTTATCTCATGCCATCAACCTCTACCTTCGATGTAAGTTTTCTTTTGTTCTCAAAATTAACATTTTTTTTTTTTCATAAAAGAAAGTAGTACATACATACACAATGAACCCTTTTGAAAAAATTTATTTGAATTTTTTACATATTAAATAAGATTTTTTTACTCTTTTTACAAATCAAATTAGTAATACTCTTATGAAGGATGACATTGATTATTTACCCTTAAAACTAAACCAAACATGCGTATAAATAACAAACCAGCAGCAACGCTAAGTAATATGGAAATTTTCTTTAGGGAATTCTGTATTTATGACATGATTTTATTTTTCAACCAAACAATTGTTGGGGTGTTGAAAACTCCATCATTTGTGACCATTTGAAACTGTGTCTCAGTATAGCAATTCCCGAAATGGTATTCATGTAAACTAGCTGATCCCAAAAGTCAATATCATAAACAATCAATTAATATTTTATTTTTGTATTCAGATACTTTACTTTACTTCTAGTTGATTAATTGATTAAAGAATGAGACGCAATGATAAAAATATTTCGGGAATGCCGTCACATCACATGTAATTCTCAACACGTAGAAAAAGTTGTGGATAAATTAAAATGTTCTTTTCTACGGCTTGACCAGATTTGGTGAAGGATGTATCATGTCGATAAGATATATTAACTCAATGTTCATATAACATAACTCAATCAATAAATTAATATATTTGACTTCAAAATTGGGACAGCAGTTTTGATTTTAACAATTTTAGGCAAATGAGAACGAAATAAGTTCATACAAAATGCAGATAAGAATGTCAGATTTGCCATATTTTATTGACTTGTTCCGAATCCACAAGATTTGATTAGGTCCCATTCACAATGTTTAACTCTTCACCAGGCTGTCACATTTTGGTTGTTGAACTAACAAAATGAATTAAATTCGTATGGAATGCAGATAAGCCTCCCATGCCAGATTTACCCTACTTTCTTGACTATCAATCACACAAGCTTTGGGCTCCCATTCACAATGATCTTCCAATGTGTCCTGCCACAAACAGAACCACCTCTTCACCTTCTCTCAGTTTCAACTTGATGGGTCCCAAGCTTTATGTGAACACATCAAATGTAACAGTTGGTAAAAGGCCAATCACAGGGATGCGCTTGTTTCTTGAGGGCATGAAATGCAACAGGTTTCTTTCACACTACTACTATTTCTTCTTTCCCTTACTTACATTTTGCTGTCACACTTTCTCATCAAATTTTATCCAACATTTTAAATCAGTTATTTGTTCAGAATTTAAAAAATGCCTTTTATTATTTCTTGTTATCATAAAACACTATTATACCTTTGACATGACAAGCCAATATTTCAAATATTATCTTTTTTTTTGTAGTTGTTACACTCTGTTTTACTCACTGTCATGACTTAAATATTTGATGAAACAATTCTTAGCTAAGAATGTTTGGTCAATGAGTGGTGCTTACAAGGATGTTTGGTGACACAGATTAGCCATACACGTGCAACATCTACTGAACACTCCAATAATGCTTAACGACAAAATAGAGGACACCCCAATATGGTCTGAAGAAATCAGTGATGAACGTTTCTTTGAAGCAATAAATGGGAAGAAATTCTCCCATGTATGTACAGCACCAGTAAAATACGACCCTAGATGGAACTCTGATAAAGATGTGGCCTTTATCGTCACAGGTGCCCAACTTCATGTGAAGAAACATGACTCAAAGAATGTCCTTCATCTGAGACTGCTGTTCTCTCAGGTGTCTAATTTTGTTGTTGTAAAATCAAGTTGGACACAGGGCTCCTCTGGGTTATCACAGAAGTCTGGCATTTTCTCAGCAATAAGCACATCAATTTCGGGTAAAGATCAGAAAAAACCAGTGGTAATTTTGGACTCAAGTGTGTTTCCAACGGGGCCTCCAGAGCCAGTGCCAACGAAGCTGTTGAAATTTGTAGACACATCACAGTTGTGTAAAGGTCCACAAGATAGTCCTGGCCATTGGTTGGTCACTGGGGCAAGGTTGGTCTTGGACAAGGGTAAGATATGCTTATGGGCTAAGTTCTCTTTGTTAAATACTGGTTCCTGACATATCCATGCACATGTCCAAGTGAAAAATTGAAAAAGCAAGGAAATTTTTCAAATTATATATTTCTCTGTAAATTATCACATGCATATAATATATATCCCAACTATGGATATGTCCTTGTTTAGTCAAATACATAGACACACTTAGTTATAGGAACAGTTATTTCTTTCATTTGTAGTGTAAGTAACAAAGGATTTACAACACTGCATATTTATGAGAACATACTCTTCTGGGTGATAATATAAAATTTACTGCAACGTCATATAAAAATATTTTTAATGCCATGTCTTAATTATACCAAATTTAATCTATATGGAAACAATATCTTTTATCACCGTTTTACCAAAACTTACTAATAATTAAACAATTTTTTTTTATATTTTAAAATAACTAAATAATATTTTTTAAAACTAACTATCAGGTGATTTTTTAATACTATTCTTATAAAAATATATTATTTTAATGTACAAATTATATATATTTAAAATTATATTATTTTAATATAATAAAATATGTGAATAATATTCATTTGTGTTAATTTGAATAATATCAATAAAATTGTATTAGATAACTTATAATATTAAATTATATAAAAATACAAAATTAGTAGTTAAAAAAAGTAAAAGTAATACCACTACCATCAATACATCTAACCATTACTATTTTCCTCATTTACTTTAAATATCAAAGAAGAGTAGGATGAAATAAAACACACCAAAAGTCAAAATCACATCTCAATTTTGGATGGTGTCTCTTTAGTAAGTAACTTTTCTGCAAGTCATGTTTTGATGATAAAAATTGGATTTGATTACTTCTTGATTGGAATTGGAAAATTTCCATTGTGGTTTCAGTTAGTTTGTGTTTCTTCTTTTTTTGATACAAGGATTCTTTTCTATATTAATGATTGTGTCTCATGAATTCTTTCATTCCCATAAATTGAACTGCGATCTTTATTTGAATTAACAAGATTGTCTTTTAATTCTTGGAAGAAGGTTATTGTGATGAGTTGTTGTCATATATTCTTTCTTCCTGTTATCTTGCACTAATTTCTTAGTCTTCCATTCAAGTAAATTACGAAGTTACATTTCTTTGTGTATTTTCTTGTATTTTTTCATTATCTTTTAATAGATATATTAATTATAATATTTATCTATAGAAGTTTGAAAGATATAGATCAATTTTAGAAAAAAAAATATAAATCTTTGAGTGCGATGTCTTGATTATACCAAATTTTATAGAAGCAATACCAATCAAAATGTATTTCTATCTATGGATTATTTTATTTTTTTTAGCAAATACTTTCATTGGATTCTTTATTTGTGACGCATCGCACAATTCTTTATTTAATTTTTAATCTGGTAAAAAGACTTTTGAATTGAAAAAGACTATTGATTGTTTTCTTCAAAAACTCTGAAGTGCATAAATACAAATGTTTTTCAATCTTTAACTATATCTACTTCTTGGAATTTTAAGTTCTATTGAATATCTAAAGGTATAAAGTTTAGTTTTGCTATCATTTTGTTAACACTTTTCCCTTTCGGAGTACTTGAGCATAAATTACTCAACACTTCATATTAAAATTGAAAATCACTGACAAACTAGTGTAAATAAGATAGAGTTTTTCAATCCACTAATTTGAAAAACCAATCAAATAAGAAATTAAAATTGAGTTTATTCAAAAGTTCATTATTTTTTTATATTTATACCATATTAAGCATTTTAGTTTTTATTTTCTTTATATTATCGGTACAAAGTACATTATTAATTTTTATGGAAGAAATTGACAAACTATATTTTACATAACAAAATTTAATACTCTTATAATATGCTATTGTTTATTGAATCAATATTATAATTTTGGTAACTTTCTCATGTATATCAAAAATATATTGCGAAACAAAAATTTTGGTGTCTCTAAGATTTTTCATTTTTTAAATTTTTAAATACCAGTTATACCAGTTTTGGTATATATATTGAAGTAATCATTCTATCACTAGAAAATTTCTTTTCAAATACCCTCCAACATTAACAAACCCTAATTCTTTCTTTCCCTTCGCTTTCTCTCGCTTGTAAGGTGTGACAGTGGAACGTTATGGACGAAACTCCTGCAATTAAACTCCTTGTCATTGACAGCAACCACACAGTTCTTGAATTCGTCAAGAAAATGTGCGATCAGCATTCCTATGAAGGTTAGATATTCAATATTCTATTCATAATTCTTTCTTGCAAAGAAAGATTTGTTCTGTTGACTCTTGTTTTGTGTTTTCTGTTTTGTGCAGTAACTGCATGCTGTGAAACTACGAATGCTGTTAGTATTCTGATGGAAAGAAAGGAAAGTATTAATTTGATACTCATTGATCTTGATATGCCAGTTATGGATGGCTATGAATTTCTGCGTTTTATCCGTTACGAAGAGATTGATATTCCTGTCATCGGTATGTAATTAATTCTTAATAGTTTTACTCAAGTTTTCAAGTTTTGCTGACAGAAAATAATTTTAATTTGATTTATAATTTGCAGTGATGTCTGCAGAATATAGAAAAACTTCCATAATGAAGGCTCTTATTCTTGGAGCCTGTGATTATTGGAGTAAACCCTTGAATGATAATCAGTTTGTGAATATGTGGATACATGTATTTCGTAAGCAGATAGATGAAGAGAAGAAGCGAAAAGATATCGCCAGGCAGAAAGATGATGAGAAAAATAAAAGAGATAATTGATAATTCTGAATTTGCTTCATGCATTGTTCATAGTTTTAGAGAAGATGATGACTTTGATGATTCAAAGTATAATAAAGAACAGGTTGTTGTGTATATGGTGCTCTGTCTAAGTCTTGAATGTAGAAAATGGTACTCTGTTTTGCTATAAAAAATTCCTTTTTTTTTAGTTGTACTGTTTTAGTTTAGAAAAATAACTAATTTTTGTTTGTTGAAGAAAAGTATTCTCACGAATAGTTCTTAAAATCATTATTTTTTTATCACATTAAATGAATTAACAAACGCGTGTATTTTTCAAAAAATATTTTGAGAAAGTTAATTTTTCACGTCTCAGGAGATGATATATTTTTTAGTCTGAGTGAGTTTTGATTTCGATCTCTAAAATATTGTTATTTATCTTTCTAAAATTAGATATGAATGTTTTCGATGTATAATAACACCAGTTAATTGTACGTTTATGTATTCGACAAGGGTTAAATCATCATTCTAATCCATGTATTACAATATTGTGAAAAAAAAAGCTAGTTTGTGAAATCTAAAAAATTATAAGATCCATAAAATAAATATTATTGTTTTATCTTAATGAATATCAAGAAATAAAAGTGGAGATTAGATTTTTTTTTTTTTTTTACATTTTTTTAACCGAAACTTTTTATTTTTAAACAACATTACATATATAATATTAATTTTCAACTTTTTCTTTTAGTCGTCAAACTTTTGAATGTTATTTTTTGACATTCTAATTTCTTATAACCGTTATTATTGTTTATATATATATATATATATATATATCTTACTTCTTCACTTTTTAAAGTTTTGTATAATTAATTTGCTCAGTTTCTCACTTCGAAAGTTTTATAAACCTAACACCTTACACATTTTATTTTAATGGCCAATTGCATTTGACTCTAATTGCAATGTTTAGTAGCTAATTGTATTTAGTTGCTTCTGATTAAATACAGTTTTTCTTTTTGTCAAACTTTACTTTTAAAACTACTTTTTTATCTTCATTATTGTTATAAATATTATTATTTTCCATACTTTTCATATATGTATAAATCTTACATTTTGCATTTAATTGTTCTACAAACATTAATTTTGATAACAACAATATAATTATTTTAAAATTTTAAATTATTTAAAACTTTCTTAACTTAAAAATATTACTTTTCTAACTTTCACCATTTTTTGAATTTTTTATTATTTTTATCTTTTCAATATTTTTAAAACATTAGTTTTCTACTGTTTTTTATACTTTCCAAACTTTTAAATATTTCTTTACTTTTAAAACCTTTATTTTTCCCTTCATAACTTTAAACCTGATATTTAGAAAAATAATTTTTAATTATTATGTTTATAGAAAAAGTATATTTAGTAAAATACTTTTATAGAAATATATTGATAATTTAGTTTTCTGATTATCATTTAATTACATAATATCCTATATGGAAACTTTATAATTTTGATGATAATTATTTTAAAATTTAGATTAACAATATAAAAGTTTGTGTATGGAAAATAAATTGCTAATAAGGTAGATTATTTTAATGAAAACAATCTTGCTTATTTAGAACGGAAAAGCAGGGGATTTTATTCTATTCAATCCCGCTTTATGACAGTGTGATTCGGATTCGTATTCGTATTATTTAATTTGCGTTCACATGTTCTACTCAGCAACAGAACCACATTAACAATATATGGTATAAGATGGTTTGAGAGCTTTGAATTGATTAGTTGGCATGAAATTGTTGACTTTCTGGAACTGCGTATCAATCCTTCTTATAGTTTTTGCTTTCTTCTTCTATTCTCACACGCACCCATCAACTCCCTACCTCATGGCTGAACAATCTTCCAAATCCATTTACGACTTCACTGTCAAGGTTCCTTTTTTTTTATTGCATCTGCATAGAAATTGTTGCCTGCTCATACCCATTTGTTGTTTTTCGCTTATTATTTGGAAAGCCTCTGGCTTGCTCATGCCCAATTGCTTTTGCACTCTAATTGCTTGATGGGTGGGTGAAGATAACCTGTGAAATATCGAATAAATTAACAAAAGGGCACAATATGAGGTCAGAATTATATTTTGTAGCTTCTGATTATATGTTTTTTTTGTAGTTTTCACTGTTAAAGGAGCTTGCTGATCTAACTTTCTTTTCATTTCATGACCTTGCTGCATATCTGCTTCACTAAGATTGCAAAATTTAGATTTGTTTTTCTTGATGTTGTTTATAATATTAACTGAAAATGAATTGAGTTTGAGTTCAGGTTGTTTTTACTGATTATTGGTTTGGGTATTATGTCCAATTCTGTATAACACGTGTTTGTTCTGTGCTACCTAAATTTTTGGGACAACCCGGTTATGTTGCTGATTTTATTGTTATTTCTGATCCGCGGTTAGTATTTAACTGCTTGGACGAAGTTTTTTCTATGATAATTTATTTTTGACAGTGCTGTGAATTATATTTACAGGATATCCGTGGAAATGATGTGAGTCTGAATGATTACAGTGGGAAGGTTATACTGATTGTGAATGTTGCCTCACAATGGTAACATAATTTGATTTTATTCATGCTGATAACTTAATTTTGGGTCACATTTCTTTTAGCCATATACTAATTTTACCAACTTAGATTGGAGTAGGATTGGTTGGCGAGAAAATGGAACAAACTTACTTCAATTGTTTATTTGATTAAGTTTTAAGACCAACTTAGAAAAGATGATAAAAAATTGTCCTTTTAAAATAGGTAGAGGATGAGCAAAGAGAACATTAGGAAACCTGTTTAAAGAAATCTTGGTTTAAGTGGATTTCATGAAATTTTGGTTTCTGATAGAGCTCACCAGCATTGTTGGATCCATTTATCTAACACCATCTCGTGAGATAAGGGATGGTGTTATTGTTTGTATCAGAAATAGCTAATTACTGGACACATTCTTCCCCCATTTCAGTCTGTCTGCAACTAATACTTTTTAATTCACTGGTTCAGTGGTTTGACACAGACAAATTACAAAGAATTGAATGTATTGTACGACAAGTACAAGAATCAAGGTAAACACTTAAGTTAAAAAAAAAAAAAGAAGAAAGAAAGAAATTTGTCAACTATATTTATCATTATGTGAACTTGTAAAACTGATACTTCCGAGTGATCTCCATCTCCAGGATTTGAAATCTTGGCATTTCCATGCAACCAGTTTGCTGGACAGGAGCCAGGAAACAATGAAGAAATTCAGGAAGTTGTTTGCACTAGGTTCAAAGCTGAATTCCCTATCTTTGACAAGGTGATTTCTGATAAGTGACAACCACCCCATGTGGAATATTTGTTTGAATACTGCTTCATGTGTCATTTTGTACGGAAATCATCCTAAAATAGTTCATCGCAGGTTGAAGTCAATGGGAAGAATGCAGCGCCACTTTACAAGTTTTTGAAAGAGCAGAAAGGAGGAATATTTGGAGATGGTATCAAGTGGAACTTCACAAAGTTCTTGGTAAACAAAGAAGGGAAGGTCGTGGAGAGATATGCACCCACCACCTCACCCTTGAAAATCGAGGTTAGACATATTATAGTGCTTATATATCTTAAGTTAGATTTCTATATATAATAATGATGCAAGCAAAAGGGGTCAATTTTAACTTCAGCAAATGTTGGATTGATATTTGGGCTATTGGCACAAATGCTACTTGTCCTCTAAAATAGCCTAAATGGAAACCCAACATTTAACTACAACCGAATTTGTCCTGTGTCATGTAATAAGATTAAGATTGTATGTCAGTTAAATTATATTTTTCCTCTTGCAGAAAGACATTGAGAAGCTCTTGCAATCTTGAGTGCTAAAGATTATATAGAACATGTAATGCTGCAGAGGTTAGTTTTCAACCCTACCTTTCTTCTTGATGAGTACTTGTGTTGTGGTGGCCTAACCTACATAAGTTGTCTTGCAAATTCTCTATCTTGCATATGCTATGAACACATTCATTTGTTAAATTGTCCGGAGTTGTTCATCTCTTTAATGGAACATGCAAAGATCAAATCCATCTTTACTCCGCATAAATATTTGACTAGAGTTCATTACTTCGGTTCAGATTATCTCATGGATATCAGTTTTCAATCAGCATATCTCGTTCAGATTACTAGTTTTAAAAAAGCTACATTAGCCTAAGTTTGTCCTTTGTTCTTTTTGTGCAGGAAATAGGTAATTTGTCCAGTGCTTTCGAAGGACGATCATCAATATATATCCTGGAAAACTTTAATATCTGTCTCGTGAATGGATTGTTCAATAAGTATAAATTGGTGTTATCACTCTGTTATCAAAACCATAAAATAATATATTTGGATCCGTATGTATGTTATTACTCTGCATGATCCATACTACATTGATTATATATTACATAGCTTCAGATTATGCGGTGATGTTCTTAGTTTTGGACTTTGTTTAGTCTCCATAAAATTATAGAAGGAAGAAATAGGAAGATAAAATGTATTGTGCTTTTCTCATAAATCAAAATGAACTTATATATACCTTAGACTTTGGAGAAGTTAAACCAGTAAAACTTCTGTAAAACATAAAATACAATGATAAATATAATATAACGGTTTAGATATAAGAACAAATTTTTTTATTGGTTTAGTGCAACTTTTTTGACCAATTTGATTTTTGGGACAGCGTAATTTTTATTAACTACACTAGATGGCTAAAAAAATGTTGGATTAACATCTAACGTCAACATTATTTAATAATTTTTTATGATGGGGTAAGAAATTCGTCAAATTCATGCGTTATGTTTCTAGTTATTATGACTGAGATTCACAAACAACTATTTAAATTTTTTTTAAGCAAAGTCTCAGGCAAGTTATGAATATTTTGTAATATTTCGTGACAAAAGTTCCTAATGTATGACATGATTTTAGGTTACGACTCACTTTGAGACTAAGAGATGGAATCATTTTAGACAGAGACTTCTAAGCTTATTGTATTTAAGAAGAAAAACTTAAAGCTAGTCATGTATGTATGACATACATTCTTAAAATTTGTAATGTGTGAAGTTAAGCTTTCGAAGATGACAAATTTGATATTTTTCAATTTTAGGTCAGATATTATATTTTGATTGATAAATTTTGAGTGAAATGGTATTCAAGACGGTTTGATAGGTTAATTTAAAAAAAATAGAAAAAAGGATGAAAAATTGAGAGTTTTACATGATAAAATGACTTAATTATGAAAATGGTATGTTAACCTATTGTAATAATTGTATTATTAGTAACATCGTTTAAATAATATAAATTAGAATGTTTAGGGAATGAGACTTCCACACTCATCATTCAATTGAACATTTTTAATACTCTAGCTCTTTCACTATACAGATTAAATTTTATAGGTTAATAATAATAAATAATAAATTCTTTTACAATTATCTTAAACTATTCTTCAATTTTATGTATGCATATTTTAGGCTTTTTAATAGAAATATATTCTTAAATAAATGTGATCAAAGTCTATATTTTTCAAATTGATGAATTTGATTTTCTATTTTAAAAAAAAACATAAAACTAATAAATAGTTTTGTTTTTTTAACTTTAGATAAATTTTTAGAAAGAGAGGCAAAATTCATGTAATTTTTTAAGGCTGAGAACCAAACTTTAATATAAAAATATAGTAACTATATCTATATATTTAATTATTTTTGTCTTTCTAACCTAATCCTTTCAATTTATCTTCCTTTACCTCCATCCTTAAGTTATTTTTCAATATTTTTTTAGAATAATCTATTAATATTTAAAATAACCTTATATAATAAGTTAAATTACATAGATTTATAAATATTTTTTAATCATGACTTTTAGTTATAAAAAATAAAAAATTATTTTAAGTAGCATACAAGTTAAAATATTAATTATATAAAGTTCAAAAATAAGCATTTATTAAAAAACATAGTTTTGAAAAATTAATACCTTCTTTTATACTTTAAGTCTGGATGGTTATCCTTAATTACGAAATATTTTGTATTCTATTTTTTTCCTTGAAATTTATTATTTTTGTTTTTTTAAACTTTAATTTTTTTTTACATCAATTCTTTAATTCTAAACGCTGCGTTTAAGGGTTTATCACCATCGTTGTCTTCCTCAGTCATCGTTGGCCAAGAACGCAGATTAGCCATCACTGTGAGTGAGCACCCAGCAGGTTGGGAAAAGAATATGCAAATTTTGGGCACAAAATTTCTTCGTTGTTGAGAACAGGACAACATTTGTGGCTTCGAATTTTGATTTCTAAGGTTATTTTGCTACTTCATCTTTTTCTAATAACTCCCAAAATGGCTTCTGCAATATTCAGAAGCCTTCAAGTTCACCCCTTTCTGCTTTATCCAGCATCATTAATCAGACGAAGAAATGGGGTTTATCATTTGGCGACGAAAGCCACACAATCCCAAACCGACACCCAACAGCGGCAACCTCAGACCAAGGTTTCAACAAGCAGCACCCAGTCCAAAAAGCTTGACAAAATCCCAAAGAACTATGAAGCCATCATTGGCATTGAAACACATGTTCAGCTCTCCACTCTGACCAAAGCCTTCTGTGGTTGCCCTTACAATTATGGTTCTCCACCCAACAGCAGCATTTGCCCCATTTGCATGGGCTTGCCTGGTGCTTTGCCTGTTTTGAACTCCAAGGTCATTGAGTTTGCTGTCAAGTTGGGCCTTGCTCTTAACTGCAACTTGGCTTTCAGCTCCAAGTTTGATAGGAAGCAGTATTTCTACCCTGACCTTCCAAAAGGGTACCAGATTTCTCAGTTTGATGTGCCAATTGCTTCAGCTGGTTTTCTTGATGTGGATATTCCAGTTGAGTTTGGCGGGGGGCACAGGAGGTTTGGCATTACAAGGGTTCACATGGAAGAGGATGCAGGAAAGCTCCTACACGCAGAGAATGGAAATTACTCACAGGTTTTGTTTCTTCACCATTATTTCCACTCATTGACGTGAATAATTACCAAAGACTGAACAAGTTTTATCTATGATATAAGCACGTTAAAGTTAGTGGTGTTTGATGACAGGTTGATCTTAATAGGGCAGGGGTACCTTTGCTTGAGATAGTTTCTGAGCCTGATATGAGAAATGGTATTGAAGCAGCAGAGTATGCCGCAGAACTACAGAGGGTGGTGCGGTATTTGGGAGTGAGCAATGGCAATATGCAAGAAGGTTCTCTTCGTTGTGATGTAAATGTATCAATACGACCTATTGGGCAATCAAAGTTTGGGACTAAGGTATCTGGCTATTTCTTCTATATAAATAAAAGAAAATGTAAAATTTTAGGTGTTACTTACCTTGATTGCATGATATGTTCTTAATAAATGTATGAAATTACTCTACTTTCTTCTACTTGGGTAGTAGATTATAGTCCAAAATTATCAATTTACTCTTCTGTTCTCTAAGAAAAAAATTACTTGCATAGAATTTTGGGTTTCTATAAATTAACCTCAAAGAATGAAATAAAGAGTAATTGCTACAAGCAGTTCTCTAGTTGATGAGAAAATTGAGTATTGTCATATTGTTGCAAAATTCTATAAAAAAGATGGCTTGGTCCTTGTCTTGCAGGAATGAAGTACCACAAAGTCTCTTACGTTTTGTTGCAGTGCAGTATGAACACATACAATATATTACAGATTTAGCAACTAATACGGTCAATTGTTACTGGCAGGTCGAAATAAAAAATTTGAACTCATTTTCTTCAGTGAGCAGAGCAATTGATTTTGAAATTGCAAGGCAGGTGGAACTCCATAGTCAAGGCCAGGAAGATCAGATAGTACAAGAAACTCGGCTATGGGAAGAAGGCTCTCAGGCCAGTGCTATAATGTGTTCTTATATTTTTGTTTATAATGTAGTGTAGCAAGTGCAAGATTGTGTTTTCCTTTTTCTCTCTTCAGACTAGTATTCTTAAGTAACTTTTGTTATTTTGTTTAGAGAACAATTACAATGAGGAAAAAGGAAGGGCTTGCTGATTATCGATATTTTCCAGAACCAGACCTTCCAGCTGTAATTATTTCTCAGGAATATGTTGATGATATAATAAATTCTTTACCAGAGCTTCCAGAAATAAAGCGGAGAAGATATGAGCAGATGGGTTTAAGCATGCAAGATGTTCTTTTCCTGGCTAATGATAAAAATGTGAGTTCTCTGTGGTTATATTCTAACTGAAAATAGGTGAAGTTAATTAAACAGTGTACTAAAGATTAAGATATAAATATTTGAAAGAAATAATAATTAAAAGCTATCTACCAGTTGTCCTACATCCTACTACTGTATGATTATTGTTAGGAAAGGTACTTAAGATTTGACAGCACCCACATATTACTCAGTAAGTGATTATTAAGTAACAATAGCTTGGACTTACTTAGGAAATGTGGCTGTGAAATTTATTATTAAGATTCCTACAGCTACATTCAATAACATTTGGACTTTAGGAAATGTGGCTGTGAAATTTATTGAAATAAGCTGAAAATAGCTTATGAAACGGAAACTATTTTTGTAAGTCCAAATATGCTCTGATGATTCTCTTTAAAATGCTCACTCAATCAAGTGCAGTTCTCATCAGAAAGCTGAATCAAAGATGCCAATAAAGTGTATTACCACAAATGGTCTAATGTGATTTTTTTTCTTCTGAATTGGTGTGTTAGATTGCAGAATTTTTTGATGCAACTCTTGCAAAAGGTGCTGATCCAAAGCTAGTCGCCAACTGGATAATGAGTGATATTGCTGCTTTCATGAAAAATGAAAAGTTGACCATAAATGAAATAAAACTTACACCTGAAGAGTTGTCTCAGTTGATATCTTCCATCAAAGGTGGAACCATTAGTGGCAAGATTGGGAAGGAGGTATGTTTGCTTTGGCACTAATGAGTGGTGCATAGTGCCACTCATTAGTGCCAAAGCATATGCTTCTCTTTGTTCTCTCCATGGGTCTATCCTTTTCTGCTTCTTTCTGCATGCCTGTCTAGACTTTAAACGAAACTGTCTCAATGAAGTGGAAAATAAGAAACTGAATTATATAAATTTGGGCTTTTGTTGCATTCTGTAATTTTTCAATTTGTTCATTTGTTTGCAGGTACTGTTTGAGCTATTGGCCAAAGGAGGAACTGTTAAGGACCTCATAGAAAAAAAGGACTTGGTTCAGGTAAGTTGTAGGATTAACCATTACTGAAGTTTTTACTGTGGTTTGTGTTTTAGACAGAATTCAGCAAAGGATAACATAAATTCTTTGATTTTGAAGCACAAAGTTGCCAGCTTACGAGTTCAAATGCAAATTTAGCAACTATACTAGATTGTTTAGACTTTATGGTGTTTGAGATGTTATTGAGTTTTAATTCTTTTTTAGAAAGAAAAACTTGGATTGGTCTGAACATTTAATGTGAAAGGCTGCATCTTGGGCATTGTTTGTTGACGCTGAGAAAGAATGAAAATGTTGGAATCAACTTTTGCCTTTGGAAATGACAGATAGTAGATCCTGTTGAAATTGAAAAAATGGTGGAGAAAGTGATTGCGGAGAATCCAAAACAAGTGGAGCAATATAGAGGAGGCAAAACTAAACTACAAGGTTTTTTTGCCGGCCAGGTATGTTTTTAGGGACAGTTGTAGAAGTGGAAGAAATTTTTATGTTTTTTTCCTTTCCATATCTCAGTAACTTGTGTTTGTGGAAATGCAGGTAATGAAATTATCTAAAGGCAAGGCAAATCCAGGTCTCCTAAACAGGATCCTCCTGGAGAAATTGAATTCTAATAGCTGATGATAATAGATTGTTATATCTACATTTACTGCTCTTATGCTAGCATTATTTCCAACTTGTTAAGTGGTGATCCTTGATAAAAACTAATTGAAAATGACAAGTGATGGTGAAAAGTTCTTGTGTTGCTCATTTCTAGCCAAATTAATTGGTTCTATTGGGTACATATTTTAGCTGATTTTTTAGATAAACCGAGTAATTTCTAGGAAACATAGGCATTGTATGCTGCGATTTATAAGGATTAATTTTCCAAAAACATGTATTTACATTTCCAATAAATTTATGGCTTGAAAGTTTGTTTGCATGTCTCATGTATTTGGATTATGTAACGAGTATTTTGGTGTTATTCTCTTGTAAACAATATCAAGAGCATAAATGTATTTGGTTTTATGTATGTTATACTGTATCAGTAATGTTTTTTTGTGATCCATTGATTGGTTTCTGTAGCAGGAATATACATGAAGATGTATTAATACTCCTATAATAAACCAGTATTCATTCCATAACAATTAATTTTCTAAATTTAGTAATTTTATTTTTCTTATTTAATAAAAAATATTATAATAATATCCTTTATAATCTAGAAACATAACAATGTATTTATATTTAAGGAAATATTGTTCCAATAATCTTTAGATTTTTTTTTTTCATATATTAGAATCATTACACTTATATTTTCTATAAGAAATTGTATCATAAAGTTCTCAAGATTGTAACACCAAAAAAAAAAAACATCCAGATTAATTGTCCAATACTCTCATAGTTAATAGTTGAGGAACACAGAACAATCATACAAAATCAAAGGGACTATCAAAGTTTTTTTTTTTAATTATTTGTAGTTATAGTTAACTTTATATTAATATTTAAAATGTTAAACATAAATATAAAATATAATTTATGTGTTAAAAATATTTATATTTAGTATAAATTTAATTATATAATTTATATGTTAAAATTATCTACTTACTAAGAATTTTAGTTATATAAATATAAACTTTTATAATGTATAATTTATGATAGTTTATTTATAAATTTATTTTGTAATAACTTAATAAAAACTCTAGATGGGATATATATTGATTTTTCAATAAATGTACAGACTTGACTTTTAGTATATGTCAAACTATTTAATATTTAAATAAATAAATAAATGTAATAAATTTAATTTGAAATTCAGTTTATTCAAAAGTTATTTTATTATTTTATATTTATATGATACTAAGCTTTTTAGTCCATTAATATTATACATTTGATATAATTGAGAAAATATTTGCCAAGATAAAAAGAAAAAATTTCTCTCTATATTAAATAATAATTTTTATGGTGTTAAAAAAACAAAATATGAACTTTAAATTTGAAAGGTCTTTTATACCTTTAGTAATATTTTTTAAATTTAATACAAGTCTATTTTTTTTTTCAAATCCTAAATATATTTTAATACATCATACTCAATACTTTATTATCAATCATATTTAATAAACTACAATGAATCAATTTATAATATTTTATTATTTTCTTGAATTTTTTTTTTTAATTTGGTTTACAATTTTTTATCTGTTAAGTTTTTAAATATTAATTTTGGTATATCTTAAAGTAACCGATTCTATCATTAGAATTTTTTTTCCGTTTTATCTTGTATGAGAGTTATATCTACAATAAAATGATATTTGATATGCGTATTCTATTTTATCTTTAGTATATACTTACTAAGAATTTTATTTATATAAATATAAACCTTTATAATATATAATTTATGGTAGCTTATTTATAAAATAATTTTTTAATAACTTAATAAGAACTCTGGATGGGATATATATTGATTTTTCAATAAATTTACAGACTTGACTTTTTGTATATGTCGAACTATTTAATATTTAAATAAGTAAATAAATAAATAAATATATGTAACAAATTTAATTTGAAATTTAGTTTATTCAAAATTTATTTTTTGTTTTATATTTATATGATACTAAGTTTTTTAGTTAATTAATATTATAAATTTGGTAATTTTTTCTTGTTTAACAAAAATATATTGAGAAATTATCCTATATGATCTACTCTTTTATAAAATTGAGAAAATATTTGTCAAGATAACAAGAAGTTTTTTTCTCTATATTAAATAGTACAATTTTATGGTGTTCAAAAAACAAAACAAGTTGGAAGGTCTTTTATATCTTTAGTAATATTTTTAAATTTAATCCAAATCTATTTTTGTTTTCAAATCCTAAATATATTTTAGTGCATCATACTTAATACTTTATTACCATTAAGAATTAATAGACTACAATGAATCCGTTTATAATATTTTATTATTTTCTTGATTTATTAATAAATTATTTTTATTTGTTAATTTGGTTTACGATTTTTAATTTTAAGTTTTTAAATATTAATTTTGGTATATCTTAAAGTAACCGATTCTATCATTAGATTTTTTTTTTTTAGTTTTATCTTTTATTAGAGTTATATCTATTTGATATGCGTATCCTATTCTATCTTTAATAATATTACAAGATCATATAATCTAAACTGAAAGATAATAATGTAGAAATAAAAGATAATTAAATAAAAACATGGATGAAAAATAAAACTATAAATACCCACTAATTAAGAGATACTCATACTTTTAATTGCTATCCTCTTTTCATTATTATAAGGTGATCTCAGAAAGCAAAATGTCTTCTCATATACAAGGCCAATCTAATGTTTTTGTTGTTAACAATCATTTCCAACATTTTGAATTCATCCAGAACAGATGCGAGCAGTATTCTTGTGAAGGTTAGATATTCAATATTTTAATACAATTGCATGAAGAGATTCAATATCAAATCAAGACCTTAAAAGTCATCCTACAAACATCTTTACATTATAAATGCTAATTTTTTAAACTCGGTTAGATTTCTTTAGTTAGACTTTACATGGTAGGAACTATCAGATAAATTAAACAGATATCTAATACTTAAATACTCTAATAATAATCTTATTTAATACATATAAGGAGAGAATGAGAGAGGAAAACAGTTCATAAGCCCAGTCAAATCAAACATTAAAGATACTAATATGATTTTTCAACAATTATTTTGTTATTTTTTATTCATTCAGTATAGGGATTAATGGCAAAGTATAAGATAAGGTCTCACTATTTTAGTTTTCTTCCAAATGTTGTGCCATAAATATTTTCTATTTGTCTAGAACAACAAACACAGCCGAATCAGTTTGCTTTACACAAAGTTTAAGTCTATAATTTTCTTTAGAAAGGCAACATAATAATTAACTATATCCAGTTTTTCTCATAACTTTAGATACATAAACTATCTCAGAGAACTAACTATGTTACTCAACATTAAATCTTCGAAAATATTAACTTTCCAATCCTCCTCATGGTTAATAGTTGAGGAAGACAGAACCATCATACAAAATCAACTGGACTATTAAAGTTTATTTTATTTTTAATTATTTGTAGTTATAGTTAACTTTATATTAATATTTAAAATGTTCAGTATAAACATAAAATATAATTTATATATTAAAAATTATTTATAGACCTTTATATGTATAATCTATGATAGTTTATTTATAAATTTATTTTGTAATAACTTAATGAGAAATCTAAATGGGATATATTGATTTTTCAATAAATTTACAGACTTTAATTTTTGTATATGTCAAACTATTTAATATTTAAATAAATAAATAAATGTAACAAATTTAATTTGAAATTTACTTTATTCAAAAGTTCTTTTATTATTTTATATTTAACTTTTTTAGTTCATTAATATTATAAATTTGGTAACTTTTTCTTGTTTAAAAAAAATATATTGGAAAATTATCCTATATGATCTACTCTTTTATATAATTGAGAAAATATTTGTCAAGATAACAAGAAGATTTTTCTCACTATATTAAATAGTACATTTTCATGATGTTAAAAAAACAAAATATGAACATTCAAGTTGGAAGGTCTTTTATACCTTTAGTAATATCTTTTAAATTTAATCCAAATATTTTTTTTTTCAAATCCTAAATATATTTTAATGTATCACACTCAATACTTTATTATCAATGAGAATTAATAGACTACAATAAATAAGTTTATAATATTTTATTGTTTTCTTGATTTACTAATAAATTATTTTTATTTTTTAATTTTGTTTACTATTTTTTATTTGTTAAAGTTTTTAAATATTAATTTTGGTATATCTTAAAGGAACCGATTCTATCATTAGATTTTTTTTTTTGCTTTATCTTTTATTAGTATTATATCTACAATAGTATGATATTTGATATGCGTATCCTATTATACATTTAATAATATTACAAAATTACATCATATAATTTAGAATGAAAGATAATAATGTAAAATTAAAAAATAATTAAATAAAAACATGCTTTTAAAAAAACTATAAATACATACTAACTATGAGATGTCTATATTTTCACATGTTATTTCCCACTTTCCATGTGATCTTAGAAAGCAAAATGTCTTCTTATGCTCAAGTCCAATCAGTTGCTAATGTTCTTGTCGTTGACAACGATATCCAACATCTTGAATTCATCAAGAACGCATGCCAACAATATTCTTATCAAGGTTAGATATACAATATTCTAATGATACTTATTTAAAAAAATTTATTCTTTTATTATCTTGAATTCAAGGTTTTATGTTTTGTGTAGTTATCACTTGCTCTGAATCTTTAAATGTTGTTAATGTTCTGATGGAAAGAAAAAGGTATATTCATTGAGCTTCATATGCCAGTTATGAATGGTTATGAATTCCTCAATTTGGTCAATGAAAAACAAATTAATGTTCCTGTCATTGTACCTAGTTCTTAACTTTTTATTCAATTTTTTAAGTTTTGACTGAAAAAAAAATTGAGCTTATTTTATAATTTACAGTTATGTCTATGGATGATAGCAAGACTTTTATAAATAAGGCTGTTGAATTTGGAGCATGTGATTATTGGGTCAAACCCTTGCAAAATATGTGGGCACACGTTCTTAAAAAACATGTATCTCAAGATCAAAGACGAAAAGATGATAACAAAATAAGATAAATAAATGATAATTTCAAATTTGGTTTATGTAATATTGCGAAGAGCAACAATAATTTTAGAGAAGTTGATATTGTTGATAATTTAAAGAATAGTAATACATCTGACAGGAAGCGTCGCCTAGTATGGTCACCACAACTACATAAAAAATTTGTCGATGCTATCGAGAAACTTGGATTACAAAGTATGACACAAATTGTTTTATTTTTCTCTATTCATCAATATCTGTATTTTTTTTTTTTTTGTCAGTTTACTTTTTTTTACTTGAATATTTTCTTTTAGACGCCGCGCCAAAGAAAATTCTCGAAGAAATGAAAGTCCCTGGTTTGGAAAGAAAACATGTTGCGAGTTATCTGCAAGTTAGTTTCTTGTTATGTTTAGTGTTTACTAGAGTGCTTTTCATGGTCATAGTGCTTGAATTATTGTTAACGTGGACTGAATTTCGATTGCCAGAAATATAAAAAGAGTTTGACACAGTTACATAATATAAACCCAGGGATGAGTGCATCTGTCGACTTACAACCTCTGCCTGCTACTACACTCACATTTTTTCATCATGATCTCACAGGCAACATGAGACCACAAGTAGATGAACAATATGATCCAAATGTACAATTGGCCGGCCATTTTCATGCAAAACAAACTTTGACAGATGATCATCTTTTAGAAAACTTTCCCAATGTTATCCTTGCTGAGAATTTTTCACAATTCATAGAAACTCCAGATGATGCTACTAGACATATATCATGTTCTATATCTGATGAAGTTCTATTAGGCAATCCAGCAATGCTTCAGAGAAATAATATGCAACAATATTATCATCAAATTTCTGGAAATCCATCTTCCATTCCACAGAATTAAAACTTTGACATCGTGGTTTAGTGTGACTTCTATCAAAAGCTTTCAAACATAAAATGTTAACAAGAGTTCAATTGTATTTCAAAGTAAAATTTGAACTCTGGTCCAAAATTATAAAATAGAACTTGCATTAGAATTTCTCTTTTTATAAAATGTTAATTCAAATCATTTATTTATTCACATGCAAATGGAATTTGAGATTTGAATGAGTTGATGAATTGTATATATAAAGTTTTGGAACTTAAATGTTAAAAGCCTTGAATTGTATATATTTAATTGAGTTGGGATATACGGAGGAGGCTAGAGTACAAAATAAGTTTATCTTAAAAGTTTAAAACTTGTTAGAAAAGTTAGTATTGATTATTTTAATTGATGCATGTTTGGATTAATTTGTGTCTTATTTATAAGTTTTGCACTTGAATTTTCGGTTTATGTCCAAATTCAGTAAAATTAATTATATTATGTCATGCAATAATTGCCTTATAAGTGTTAATTGATGCAATTTGATCTTATTTGAACGAGAGAATTGGTTAAGTTATTTGAAGCTAGTTTGGAAAAATTAAGTAAAACTGTTAATTTTGTATAATCCACTCAATGAATCTCCTTCAGAAAGAACAAATATTTCCAAATTTGATCACCTCGGTGAATTTTAAAGCGCTTAGAACATTTGCTAAATTCAATAATAAGATTAGAACCCGCCAACAAATTCAGACCTAAAGCAATTAAAATATTTTCTTCATATTTCCCCTCGACGGATTGAAATTTCTGAGTCACCCCTCTTCATTCCACATAGAATTTTCAAAATATAAAAATTACATTCTGAAAACTCCATTCCAGCACAAGAAATTCATGGGATGTAAGAAGTTGAATCCAAATTGTTTTGACTGCAACTTGGCTGTGTGTGAGAGAGAGATTGTTTGGTTAGCAAGACAAGTGAACAAAAAATATAGGCAATGTGCTGTTTTGAACTCACATTACCAAACGGGAAGAGAGAGTCTTGTTAAAAAAAAAAAAGGTGTTACAGAGTTAAATTTTCATGTCATAGAGTTTCCATAATTCAAAAATTATGAATTAATTTCCCTCCGGTCCAAATCTCCTTAAGGACCTGTTTGGTATTCGTGGGGAGGCAAAAATAGGAGGGAAAAGGAGGCATCCTACTCTGTCTTTCATTTCCTTCTAATAGAACACACTTGAAAGAAAATGAACAATATCCACTCAAATCTCCAAACGATTTCTTTCCTTCCTAAGAGTCAAATTCAGTCCAAAACGAAGAGCCACAAAATACAAATGCACATCAACCTTAGCACAGTTAGATTACAATGTTGCAACAATATGTGAGGGGAAACTAAGCCTTTCCTTTCCCAGACTGAAGAGATTGAATCCTTTGTTGCAATTTTAGTATCTGCAAGAATGACAAAAGAAACAGGAGATCAGTCATTTATAGGATCCATCTAAAAGGAAATAGAAGTAACATATATAACTAATCCATTTTTCATTTATTCCTTACAATCATATTATAGTAATAAGTAAATGCTAGTTATAAGACTACAAACCTATGAATTTTCAATTTATCTAATATGCATAATCATGAAGATGACATCACATAGTTACCAATTTTGATTTATGAGGTTTGTCTTTTATAAAAAGTTATTGAGAGGAAATGTCAAAAACCGGGAGAAATTTGATCCTTACCCTAGTAATAAATACATTTTTAAAATAAAACAAATTTTGATATTTAAATGACAAGCAACTTACCTGCATCAAATATCAGATGCAATAACAAAAAACATGTAAAAGCAGAGACCAAAGATAAAGGAGGCAAAAGTTACAAACCGTATCTTTCTTGCTATTTTGTTTCTCTTCCAAATCTTGAACAGTAGCATCAAGCCGCTTCCTGTAACACAGAGAACACTTACATTTGTGATAATAATAAATAAAATTATAAAATGCTGAAGATACTAAAACCAGCTCAACCATAAAATGAAAAGGATGGCCCCAAAAAAAAAAACATAAACAAGCCAGCAACAATTAACACTATTAGAAATGAAGGGAAGAGAGGACATAGAGGATAAATGCATGACAAGGTAATGCATTAATCCATCTCATAAAATATTTGGCAATGGATTTGTGCGGCAATGCATTTGTGCATGTTTGCTCCCTGCCTAAGTCTACTCTTTTGTTTGGGCCAGGAACCAGCTACGTAAAGAGGTGAAATAAAACAAAAATATAGGCTGAATGTTCAAAGTATACTATTTTGTGCCCAGATATTCCAAGCACAGCCCACTCATAGTATTTCATTTCAGTATAGCCTTGAATTTAGACATAGAATACGTTGTGACAATTCTAGTCAATGCTATGAAGTTACAAAGATATAATTCAAAGTGGAATAGTTATGTTAAGGAATCTACAATCTAGAAGTGTCAGGGTGGAAATTTCATGTCAAAGCAGGTTAGAATTCTTTATCAAATTTCTTAATTCAGCGGATTCAGAAGAGAAAACAGCCATGGGGTTCATTTCGAAAGGAATGCATCAGGAAAAAGACAAGATACAGAAGATAAGTTATTATTGTCCAAAGCTTAATGTTCGATGTAAAACCTTTTGTTCGGAAACTAATTCAATTTTTCCCATTCCTTAGCTATAAATCATTGATGAAAGATGAGACAACTAACTACACAGGCCTTTGCATGTTGTGGGTTATTATTACCTGAACACTGTTTTAAATATAGTCCTAGTTTAAAAGCTGATTTTGACATAAATTGATCAAGTGAGGACTTTGTGAATTCCTCCAAATGACGGTTGGAAATGGGAAGAAATAAGTAAGATTGATGACTAACCTGAAGATTTTAAAAGTCAACCGCAGATTTTTAGTAATCGTTCGTTGTAGAAACAAAACTCAAGCACATTGATAGAAATCACATGACAATGAACAACTTGAGCTGCAAAAGTTTGCTATCCATGTATATAGCTTGACGTGCAGTTCCCCCATTTGTGAAGGTAGTTGGAGTGCCTTTAAGGATAGCAAAATTTATATTTACGAAGTATTTTGTTATTAAAATTAGTTAGTATCTATTATGCGTTAATTAAGTTTGTAACTCTATTCTAATGTTGGAACTCCATTTTGACGGCCTTCCCCTTGGCTGCCTTTTACAATAAAAGACAGATGGAAGAACATACAATGATAAAAATCCCGGACAATTAAATCTAGGTTTTCGACCAATTTAGCAACACGAATTATTAAACTACCTTCAGCATTCCTAAAAAGCTGTCCTAGTAAATGAACTATTAAAGCTTCAATGATATACGAATTAAACTCCTGAACCAATGCTTCATATTCTAGGAGAAATGCTGATTGTTTCCACTTCCAAGTAGCCTAAAATCGACCTCTTACAACCTATCCAAACTACTCAACAGTAGCCTGCTTTTAGTCAGTTGCATTAACCATCCTTGATGTTAATAGCTTCATATAAATAGCAGATACCTCAAGTTTACCTATTTTCTCTTTTTTTCTCAAACTTAAAAAAATCAAGCCTATGGACTGGACACCAATTAGTTCGTTGATTTCCCATTAAGATCTACAACCACAGATAATAATTATACCAATTGAAAATAGAATCGAAAACCATTCCATTTTCATTTTCATCTCACACACAGTTTCCAAGAAAGAGCACAGTGTTAACTAGTATCACTCAGGAATAACTAGGTCATTTTTCATCTCATAATAAGGGCCATACAATGGCAACATATTTTAACTAAATGGTGAAACGCCATGATAAGCTAATCATATGAATTGAAACCACAATTAATAAACCCTAATAGCCATAAAAATAGGAGGGGGTAAAACACAAGCTTACAATTCAGCGGAGATGTATTCGATTCTCTTGCGGACATTTGCATTAGCCTCAGCCAAATCTTGCTTAACAAGGACTGGCCCAATCAACTTGTAAACATTTGCGTCTTCTTTCAACAAATCAAGTTCCTTATTAAACATACACACAATCGGTGAACACAAAACCAGAGCACGAAGAGCCAGAGGAAAGACCCCCCATAAACAACAAATAAAAAAATATGATTTTATTTCAGCAAAATAAAAAGGGCACCTTAAGGACGAGCTCGTTCTCGCCAAGCTGGATCGTGTACTTCTTTCTCATTTGGTGATTCTTCGCAATTTCTGCAGAAAATAATGGGAAATTGGTTGCGGGAATTAGAACAGTGAAAAGAAATTGAAAGGTAATAGATTGGGGGGAATAGTGAGCGTGCCCTTTTGAAGCTTGCTGAGATCATTGGCTTTGTTCTCCAATTCGCGTTGAAGATCTTTCAGGTTCGACGAACTCATCGTGTTTCCGACCTTCTCCGTGCGGTGGCAGTTGCAAAACACCCATGGCGCCTGCTTTTCTTCGTCTTGTTGTTGGGTCGGCCCAAGACCATAAACAGACCAGCCCAATTACTCTCATTTCTATAATGGGCATTTTTTTTCTGCACCCCATCGTTTTAACGAAGTTAAAAGACGAAGTTTTCCCCTTCCACCACACCTCTTGCTGCGCCAGTGCGACACCCTTCTTCTTTTCACCTGTATCTATATCTCGTTTCATGAATTCATTTAAAAAATATATATTTCGGATTATATAATATATAAGCCTTCTTTATAAGAAGAATTTTTTTTTAAATTATATAAATTGAAAACATTTTTATATAAAAAAACGATCTTTAAGTTATACTGGAATTTTTTCACTTAAAGAGAAAATATTTATAAATTACATAATTCAGAAATTTAAAAAAAAAATAAGTTATACAATTTTGAAATTATTGATTTTTTAAAAACTTTTTTATACAAAAAATAATTTTTCAAACCAAATAGCATAATTTGAAATTTAAAAAAGTTTCATATGTAAAAATAATAATTTTTAAATTTTACAATCTGAAAATATTTTTTAAGGACAAAGTGAATATTATTGTATTATGATAATATATAGTGGAGAAAGAAATGGCCTTCTATAATTTTATTTTTAATTAAAAAACTCAACAAACTCACTTAAAATTATTACCGAAAGCTATATTTGTGTTATATTAAAATAATACAATTCAAAGTATATGTATAATGTTTAAAAAATTATATTCAAAAAGATTAAGTGGTACAGTAATACATATAATATATATATATATATATATATATATATATATATATATATATATATATATATAGTAGTTATTTTTAAGTAAAGAGTTGTTTAGGTAGAAGATAGAAAATATTTAATATTTTTTAAATAAAAATATTTTTTTTATTTTAAGTTTCAAAAGGATGTATTCGGTTTATGAATAAATTGAATGTATAAGTCATTGGAATATCTCTTATTTGAGGAATTTAGGAGAGTTATTTGGTTAATATTTATTTTTAAATAAAAAAATATTATGTATTCCGTTTACAAATAAATTGAATGTATAAGCCATTGGAATATCTCTGATTTAAGGAATCTAGGAGAGTTATTTGGTAAATATCTCTGATTTAAGGAATCTAGGAGAGTTATTTGGTAAACAAAAAAAAAATTGTGACTTTTATGTGTCACGTTATCATTGAGTAATTTATAATTTTTTAAATTCTTTATTATGTAATTTCTAATTTTATATTTTGTAATTTATACGTAAGTGTTATACAATATTTGTAGTTGTTATAGTAGAATCCTGGATCAACTATTTTTTTTAAGGAAATAACCAACAAAATGTAAACAATTTCAAGTATCATGAGAAAGTATTATAATATAAAGTGTCACTTTAAACAATAATTGTCTACTCTAAGCAACCTTTAAGTATATTATGTTGGAAATGTTCTAAGAGTTTTTCTTTCTTCTTAAAAATTTAGTATTATACTCTTATATCATTTGTCTCACATGAATCACAGTTATTATCCAAAATTCTACATTTACAATTATTTATGATAATAATATGAATATGTTTGTATTTTACAATAAAAAAGTGTGTCAAATTAATTTAATAGTAGCTTAAATTAAAATATAAATCGTATCATTAAAATAAATGAGATAATTAAAATTAATAATTTTGTTTACAGAAGCATAAAACATATCTAAATATAATAATTGTCAATATAATAACTCAATGTAATTAAATTTTAATATATTTTTTCTCTTCTTACTATATAAAGACAAGGTTTAGAAATTGTTGATAGGAATTTTATAAAGCATTTAACTTTTTTTTTTCTTTATTTATTCTCGTTAATTTTGAGGATACGTGTTTTATAGTTATTTTTCTGTGACAAAAAGAAAACATTTTTTGTTTGACTCGGTTATTTCTAAATTTTTAAAGCGTCACAATTAATAACATTAATGAAAAACTTATTTTAATTTAGTCAATAATTACAATTTAATAAAAATTAATATTTATTGATAATGGTGTAGAGTGTTTTCAAAATTTTATTGTCTTGGCATCATTTACACTAAATTAACAATGATTAACGAAAAAACTTGATGTACTAATAATGTGTATAAAACAATAAACTAACCGGTTTAATATTTTTATTAATATATATAATTTACAATTGTCTTATATTAAAGAGTAAAAATATATCATAATTTTGTTCAAAATATTGTTGTTTTACATTAATTATTAAATTATGAATTTATGATGTTAATTGTTTCCAAGCACTCTTTCACAATATTTGTCTTAACATCTACATACATTACACTTTGTCAATTTACCTTCACATCAAATCACAAACTTTCAAGACAATATTATTTTATAGGTTCAAAAGAAAAATCACAATAATTAAGAATCTTTTAGACCAGATTACCACACCAAAGTTTATTTTTTATATCTTCTTACTTTTAGTATAATCATATAGTACTCACCCAGCATTCCCAAAAGCTTTCAAACATGAAATGATAACAAAAGTTCAATTTTACTTTAAAATAAAATTTTAAACTCTAGTCCAAAATTATAAAATAGCACTTGCATCGGAAAATTTTATTTCATAAAATTTTAATTCAAATAGTTTATTCATCTCAAGCAAAGTTGTCACGAAAAATAAATTTATATCATAGTTAGAAACTAAAATATAATTAAGAAAGAAAACAACTTCCTTTACCTTTAGTTACGTGAACATTAGTGAAACTTTGATCATAGAGTAAAAGAGATAATAATACCAAAAACACTCCTAATCTGTTTTATGTAGGTTTCATTATGTCATGTAACTTTTACAACGTTTTCGCAAAAAATAATATTTGATGTATACTTTAAATTTTCAAATTCTAAACCACAATTTTTTATTCTTATAAGCCATGATCTTGTGAGTTTAATAATATATTTAAATATAGTGTTTCACAAGATTTATGCAATAAAAATGTGAAACATTTAACGGTAAAATGTAGTATATAAAATGATAAAAACAAATTTTGAGAAATAAAAAGTAAAATAGGTAACAGAAGTAAACGAAAAGAAAAGAATAAGAAAAAAGTGAGATGATATTTGTGTGGAAAGGGAAATCCCTTCCCCGCCAAACCAAAACCAAGTCACACAAATAAATATCTTCTTTCTTCCATTCCTATGACGTGGTCGGAATTCACTTCCAGATATTTTCTACCAAAATATCACACCACCTTAGTGTTCCCCACGTTGACTCCATTCCCCTTCTCTTTCGCCCTTATTTTTTCCTCAAACTACCAAATTGCCACTCCTCTAATATCCCCAATACCCAACTCGTAATTCTTCCCTCTCACGGGGGCATTTCCGTCACATCGTTCCACCAACTTTAACATTGTCTGAAGAGCAAGAGAGAGAAAAGAAAGAGAGATGGTTGTTATTTTTCATTGTTGCAGTTGAAGAACTTGAAGAAGAAGAACACATGGCTATGGCGAAAGAGAAAGAGGAAGATGAAGAGGAGGTTCAGACCTGTGGGAAGAGGTTGAAATGCATGCGGAATGATGAAGATGATGATGGTGTTGAAGCGGTTGATGAAGAAGACAGTGAGCTTCCTCTGAAGCCAGGGATTTTCTTCTACCCGACAACCCCAACTTCCTTTGTTGTCTCTGATGCCCTTGAACCCGATTTTCCCGTCATATATGTCAACAAGGTCTTTGAAATCTCCACTGGATATCGTGCTGACGAGGCCCTCGGTCGCAACTGGTTAGAATTTTCTTCCATTTCTCTCTTTTTTTGTGCAAATTCCGACAGCTTAAAATCTGGGTTTTGCTCTTTTGTGCATTTGACTCTGAAATTTACTTGCTTTGGTTGAATTCAACTTCCTCAAACTAGAATCCCTTTTCTGGGTCTGTCAGATTGTCCTGTTCCTTCAGATCTATGCTTAAGCTGAGAATTTTTTTTATGTGTTCCATTTGCCATCTAGTTAAGAGATGGAATTCTACTGTGTCAAAATTCATAATTCAGAAACATCTGGTGGCTTTTGCAAACTACATTTCACTGAATTGTGAATTCTGATTTGTAGATTAGTAGTGTTTTATCCCTCTGTTTCGCATTTTTTCGGCAATTTTTCATTGGCTATGGTTAGCTCTTCTATTAAACTTCTTGTTTCTCTGCTTTTATTATCTCTCAAGCTGGAGTATTTTTTTTTTTTTTCTGTTTACTCTTTTTTCATCCATCCTTTTTAAACCCTTGTTTATGCCTTTTTACAATATGCTTTATGAAAGTTGCGATCGGCTGATATTTCTATTTTCCTTGTTAGTATAACATAATTGCCGGCATGAATTTTCAGCGAAATTTATGAAGTATCCACAACTGTTATTAATGTTCAAATGTAGTAGAATATACACGTGTGGATTAAATAATTTGAGAAATGTGTATTATCTACTGTTAGTGATGGAAATCTTTCTTGTTTGGTTTTAAGAGTTTTTGGTGTCTCTAATTTGAGTCTGGTTTAGTTTTGGTTCCCAAATTAAAAGTTATTATTTCCGGCTCCCTTATTTGAAAAAAGTCCACATTTAGTCCTTAAGATATTTATTTTGGTGATCATCTTAGACCCCTGGTAGGGACTAAAAGAGGGTTGTGGGACTAAAGAAATAACTTTTTAATTTGGATGACCGAAAACAAACATACATCAAATTTAAGGACCTGAAAATATTGAAGTCTTAAGAAAATGGACACTTAGAATATTATGATATAAGGTTTATCATCTGTTTGAGCCTGTGCTTCAACTAACTCTGAGAAAGATTTTGATAGATGATATTGCTTAAAAATGTGCCCTTTCATGTTGTCAATATTAGGGAAGCTAGCTAGTTAAGCTTAAGAGTTTGTTTTCTTGTAAATCCTTCTTGCAGTTCCTTACTCAATCCCCTAATTATAAACAATTTTTTTTTTAACCTTTGGTTTTAAATGTACCAGATGGCATTGTGTGATCCGTAATGGGATAAGACTTTGTTATATACTGATTAGGGTTATTTTAAAAAAATGTCCAATAATTGCTTGGAAAATTCTTTTGTTTCAGTCGGTTCTTACAGTATAGAGATCCTAGAGCTCAGAGGCGACACCCTTTGGTGGATCCTGTTGTTGTGTCTGAGATCAGAAGATGTCTTGAGGAAGGTGTTGAGTTCCAAGGTGAACTTCTGAATTTCAGAAAGGATGGCACGCCTTTGGTGAACAGATTAAGACTTGCACCAATTCATGACGATGATGGGACTGTGACACACGTAATAGGTATCCAACTGTTTTCTGAGGCAAATATAGATCTGAACCGAGTCTCATATCCAGTATTCAAAGAGACTTGCAAGCAAGTTTTTGACAAGAACGGTAAATATTCTCCAAAGAGTGGACAATGTTTGTACAGTCAGCACCAAGAGATGTGCGGCATTCTGCAGCTTTCCGATGAAGTCTTGGCTCACAACATTTTGTCACGCTTGACACCAAGGGATGTTGCGTCCATTGGGTCTGTATGTAGGAGGATACGTCAGTTAACAAAGAACGAGCATGTCAGGAAGATGGTATGTCAAAATGCTTGGGGCAAAGAAGTTACAGGCACATTGGAACTGATGACCAAGAAGTTAGGATGGGGTCGTCTGACTCGGGAACTCACCACCCTTGAGGCTGTTTGTTGGAGAAAACTCACAGTTGGAGGTGCAGTGGAGCCTTCACGCTGCAATTTCAGTGCTTGTGCTGCAGGAAACCGATTAGTATTGTTTGGAGGTGAAGGAGTGGACATGCAGCCTATGGATGACACTTTTGTTCTAAATCTTGATGCTAAAAATCCAGAATGGCGCAGGGTTAGTGTGAAATCATCCCCACCTGGAAGGTGGGGCCACACACTCTCATGCTTGAATGGTTCTTGGTTGGTGGTTTTTGGGGGCTGTGGTAGGCAAGGACTGCTCAATGATGTGTTTGTGCTTGATTTGGATGCTCAACAGCCAACATGGAGGGAAGTCTGTGGTGGAACCCCACCACTTCCTAGATCATGGCATAGTTCTTGCACAATCGAAGGGTCGAAATTGGTCGTCTCCGGCGGGTGCACCGATGCCGGTGTACTTCTCAGTGACACGTATTTGCTGGATCTCACAACAGATAATCCAACATGGAGAGAAATTCCAACTTCATGGGCTCCTCCATCTCGGTTGGGGCACTCACTCTCAGTCTATGGGAGGACTAAGCTTCTCATGTTTGGTGGACTTGCCAAGAGTGGACACTTGCGGCTAAGATCAGGTGAGGCTTATACAATTGACTTAGAAGATGAACAGCCACAGTGGAGGCAACTAGAATATAGTGCATTCACTGGATTAGCAAGTCAAAGTGCAGTTGTTCCTCCTCCTAGGTTGGACCATGTTGCTGTGAGCATGCCTTGTGGGAGGATCATTATATTTGGAGGTTCCATTGCGGGTCTTCACTCACCATCTCAGCTCTTTCTCTTGGACCCTTCTGAAGAGAAACCATCTTGGAGGATCCTCAATGTTCCAGGGCAACCACCTAAGTTTGCTTGGGGTCATAGCACTTGTGTGGTTGGAGGGACTAGGGTACTGGTGTTGGGGGGACACACTGGAGAGGAATGGATACTGAATGAGTTGCATGAGTTATGCCTGGCAAGTCGTCAGGACTCAGACCTGTGAAGGGCATAAAACCAGACCCTCTTCTCTCAACACAAGATTTTGGTTGCAAAATAGGTTTTGGGTGGGTTTTGTTTAGCAGTTTGGTTTTGTATATGAACTATATTATATGATTGTTATATGACATGACGTGTGTATTACCAGTGTTTTTTGGAATGATGTATGATGCCATCTGGCTCCTCTACCCTCTATGACTATGACACTAGGAAACAAACTTCTGTACATCATAGAGTTCTTGCCTGTTGTATCATCCCTCCTTTTTCTTTTTCAGTTAGTTTTGTTAATAATTAATTCTTTTATTATTACTATTATTATTATTATTTCTTCAACATCAACTCTCATTCAACCAATAAAATATAGGAAGGAGAGAAAAAAAAAAAAAAAAAAAGGGAAACAAAGAGAAAAGGGGGGTAAGAAATATAAAAAAAAAATAAAGGAAATTTGGGGTTGGGGGTTGAAATTTAATAACTTTT
>Ga0099824_1000987_pt1 | contig 38193 bp, 22 predicted proteins | sample SiratrowhiteBW_FD_76837 | JGI IMG/M metagenome (GOLD analysis project Ga0099824, IMG submission 76837) | Root nodule microbial communities of legume samples collected from California, USA - Siratro white BW | ecosystem: Host-associated > Plants > Roots > Nodule | place: USA: California... | reverse complement strand
CAACACCTCCCAAACACCACACACTATAATCCTCTTTTTCTAAAATAAACTATATATATAACATTACACTTATATATATATATATATATATATATATATATATATATATATTCCATGAAATCATTTCCAGATTTGATATTTGAGTACCACTTAATTAAAAAACAAGTTCCGTGACAACAAATGTTGATAGAAGCAACTCAATGTTTGTATATACATTTGGATAATATTTAATAATGATTTTCAATTTTAACATGTATTTTTAGAGAAATTACAACAACATTTATTTATTTTGTGAGATATATATGCATAAATATATACTTTAAACGTATATGAATGCATTATATCCTATATTTTTTAAGATTAGACGAATCGCTGTATAGCAGATACTTACATCATAACCTGTATGCAATACTTTTTTGGTGATTGATTATTGATGAAATTACAAACTGGCAGCAATTGTGGAGGCAACAAGTGAAATTATCTCTGAATCTGATGATTTGTTTTGTCACTATTACCCTAATTATATTTCTATACTCAATACTTTTCTGGTGATTGTGGTTGTTGTGCTGTTTCACTTTTGTTGGAGACATTTGATTATGTTAGAGATATGATTTGATTACATTAAAAAGGAGATATGATTTAATAGGGAAATATCTTACCAATCCGGGACTTGTTTTATCACTAATCCTTTCAATAACTTGTAACAGTTAGATAGCCATTCTGATCTTCAAGAGAAACTTCCTATTGGCAGCAAAGTTCAGGCGGTTTGGAGTGAAGACGGGGAGTGGTATTGTTGTCTGTCATTGTATTTCTTTTCCATTTCATTTGCCCATGTTTATTGTGTTTTCACTTTGTGTTATGAATTTCCAGGTATGATGCTACAATCGAGGCTTATACACCAAATGGTTATTATGTATCCTATGACAATTGGGGTAATAAAGAAGAGGTAAGGCTTGTAAAAACTACTATGCACACCAGATGATCCCATTGATAGTCATGAGGTGTCATATGTGGTCATGCATAATTCTTCATTGCTATTTGTTGTAAGGTGTGATCAAACTTCAGAATTTACACTAACTCATGAAGCTTTCGTAAAATCAATTCATAGATTCAACGTGTAAGAGTTTACCTAATATAAACTTAATATTAAAATATCTATTAAACTAATAACAAGTTTGGGAATTCAAATAACCATAAAATCAAAGAAAAACACTACCAAATTGAAGTTCAAGACTTTAAATAAGGACCAAGAGAATAGTAGAAAGATCACAAAGGGTTTTCCTTTTCCAAAGGATTTCTCCTTTCACAAAGAGAGCATGGTCAACCTACAATTGAAAAGTGACTAATGTCTTCTTTCACAAATAGTGAATGGGTCAATCTGCAATTGATAAGTAACAACTGTCCACACTACACCTGTAATTCAACCTTGTCATCGAAGTGGAATCCGGGGGATTTCCTTTGCATGTGATTTTTTGTTGGTGATATTTGTTGCTAATCTCACGTCGACTAGAGATAAGATCAATTTATAATATATAAAAGTGGGAGTAAACTTCATCTTACAATCCAGTTTTGGAGGTTGAGTTAGGCACAAACCAACTTACTAAGATGGTATTAGAGTCATTTAAAAACTATCTTAGTCAAGTTCATTGGGACTGTTGTGTCATCACTATCGGGTGCTCTTGTTAGACCACTCACAAATATCTCATCACACGTTCAATATATTCATTTTTGGTGTTAGGGATGTATTGGAGATATATAATATATAAGTGAGGTGTAATCCTCACCTTATAAGACTATTTTGCGAGGTTGAGTTTAGCATAAATCCAGTTTTTAAGAATATCCATATCTTCTTTTTGTTTTGTTTGGTGTCTAGTCCTTTTGTTTTCATCCACTAGCTCCCTTTCAACTAGAGCTAGGTATTTTGGCAAAAGCCCACGGACCACCTGTGCAACTTCCAAGTGAGTTTGAGTCTTACATTGAGTAAAAATAGAAAAGTTTAAGAGTAATATATAGGGAGAAAGATCCAGAAACCCATAGTCTTGAGGCTAGGTTGGATATGGTATCATACTCTCGTATGTGGGTTGACTTTTGACTCGTTAATATTAAATCTTTATTGTTTATCCCCTCTTAAAAGAACCAATAGATGATTCATGTGTAGATGGTGGTTGTTTATCACAGGTCGATCCTGCCAATGTAAGGCCCATTCAAGAAGGGTCTGTTGATGCTTTGTTAGAAGCTGAGCGAGTTGCAGAAGCCACGAAACAGGCTATCAAACGAAAAATTGCACAAGCTGCATCGATTGACCTACAGTCTCGCAGTCTACCTGCCAAACTTCGTATAGAGGCTGATGATCCTGAGGATGTGGTGAGATGTTTTCAGCAAATTTTATATCTATATCTTTTGAATTAAAACTACTTGTTTTCAATGTTGATGTGTTTTATATATATATATGAGATTCTTGATATCATTGGATGTTTTTTTTTTTTATTTTGTATGTTCTTCCAAGAACAAAAATGTTTGCTAGTGGGTTCTGGACTTGTTTTTGTTTGTGGTTTATCTGCCACTTAGCTTTGATGATATTGATAGCATGTTTTCAAACTCAATCACAGAAAGCGTCTAAACGCAAGAAAATACATGCCTTTAAGTCAAAGATGAGGATGGAGCAACTTGAAGTCACACAAAATAAGCGGCAAAATGCTTGGCAGCAATTTCAGTCAACCAAAGGAAAGGCAAAGAAGGTACTTTTCTCAATTTTTGCAACTATTTTTATTCTCACATTAGATAAGTTTGTGCACCTTATTTTAGGTTCTGTGACCAATAATAGTTTTCTTGTAATTGTATTGAATTTTTATTTTTATCTGTATATACATTTTCTAGTAAGTAGTAAATATGAACTATGCCGATTGGTTCACTTGGATACAACAAGGCTTGATTGGATATGATGTAACACCCTTTTGCTATCTTTTGTTTTAGGTTATCTTTTACGGAACCAATGGTAGTTTTCATGTTAGAATTGCAGTAATTTACTTTTCTACATGCATTTCCTTACTAAATATAGGAAATTAACTAAGCCATTTGGTCCGTTAGGGTACATTTATGCTTGGTTAGGATTAAATTGTCTACAAAGTTTCATTCTAGTCCGGCTTGTCTTCCTAACAAAATTTATATTGAATTACTATATTGCATGAGATAATTTGAAGAGAGTACAAGTGTTATGGACGTAGTGGTTCCTATTTCCTTTTTGTAATCTATATATGTGTTTCTATGTTTTTTTAATAATAATAACACTCCATATTGCAATTGTTTTACATTGTCATTCATTCACAAACCATTATCTATGGTCAATTTGTTATTTTTTATAATAATTATCTTAAAAGTCATTAAAAAAATTATTTGTAATTGCTTCAACATTATACATCTACACGGAGCACTGCATAGCTGTTAAAAGTCGTTTTTTGAAGCATGACATATCTTTATCTATTTGACACTATGAACGTGTATATATGACGTTTGTCATAGTGTACACACTTGTATTCAACATATATCTTGGAGAAATGTTTTTATCGAACATTAAAAAATTTAAGTGTCTCTTGATATCAATTTTTGTATACGACTTGGCTGTTTACATGCTTAAATTGAGTTGTAACAATGATCTTTTCTGTTCTTGTATGTGATACTTTGGCTTTGCATATGCAGATTGGTTTCTTCTCTGGAAGAAAACGGGAGAGTATATTCAAATCTCCTGATGATCCTCATGGAAAGGTTGGTGTGACAGGAAGTGGGAAAGGTTTGACAGAGTTCCAGAAGAGAGAAAAACATTTTCACCTCAAAGATGGCACAACTGAAACTGATGATTAGGGTTCTGATACTTTCAAGTGTATGTATAACATGCTCAAACAAACCAATCTTGTGAAATGTGTTTAGACTGTTCTAGATTTTGGTATTAGCCTCTAATATATATTTTTTTTTCTTTTAACTCACTTTACTTGATCATGGTGCAATTTTATGGCCTTATCATTATGTTATATTATTGTGTTGCCCTTCTTGAACTGAGCTCATGGTTTGTTGGTATTGGAGATCCCATGAGAGGCTTTCCATAGAAAATTATATATGTGTTCATTAGTCAATCTGAAAGTGCTTTTTAAGTTGTCGAATTGAAGAAAATAATTATTGAAATAAAGTCTCAATTTTAATAGAGAATAAGGAGTAGTCCCAGGTGAGATTAGCGACGATCGACCTTAATGTAAGTATGTAAATAATCTTAACTTCTATTTTAAGTCGAGCAAATTTGAAGATATTTGAAATCATGCAGTTTGAACGGCATAACGTTTATTATATATTTCAAATCAAGCAAGTTAAACATATTCATATTCTGACTTTCAAATTGTGTTCAAGGTTTAGTTTAATTTGTAGTTTTGAATATTAAATCATGTAAATTTGAAGATATTTGAAATCATAGTTTGAACAGCATAGCTAATTTGAAGATATTTGAAATTATGCAAGTTTTCATATTCTGACTTTCAACTTGTGTTGAGGTTTAGCTTAATTTGTAGTTTTGAATTTTAGTTTTTGATATACAATGGTATTTAATGGGAGTTGTCTTCTTATTTGACTAAGATTATCTTACACTGAAATTGTTTTAGTTTAACTACTGGATTTGAATATAAGGTTTTAAACATATAATTTTACTAAACATTTGGTAAAATTGTTTAATTTCTGTGTAATTTATGAATTTTGTATTTAGACTCTGGTAATTTTTCTTACTTTTTATCACTGAATTTTTTTTTTTTGTATTATATCATTGAAGTAGTATTTATTTCTATTTTGTTCTTATTATTTAAAGATTTTTCAAAATAGTTAGATTTTTTATTTCTGAAATATTTTTACTATAACAATTTATATGTTTTCCGAGCCAATATATATTGATAATGAATTTTTAGGGACCACACATAAAATTGAAAAAGTTTGGGATCCAAATTGAAGAAAAAATTATTAGGAAATCAGAGGAAATTTGTAAATCATTTAAGCATCAAACTTTAGAGTAAATTATTAGTGTATAATTATTTTATTCCAGTCAATTAGTCACTTGTGAAAGACATGTATTATGACGAACAAATATATTTGCAGTTAAATAAAAAATTGTTTTCTCTAGTTTTAATGGTTTTGTCATTCCCTTACTATATATCAAGGTATTATTATATTTTAATAAGTTGGAATATAATATTTTGCATTTGTTTGGTAAATAAATAAAACATGTTATGATATTAACGACAAATTAATGAAATAATTTACCATGTTTATGCTAGAATTCTTAGCAATATTGTTTTAGTTATTTTTTGTAAGACTTTTTATATTTTTACTGCTTTTGTGTTAATTATTATAATAAAAATAGATAGAAAAATGTACTTTTAACGGCAAGTATGAAAGTTAAATACATACTTTCTTTTTTGTATTAAAATTGTTAAATATCAAGAAGAACACGAAATAAATATTGATAATTGACTAAAGAACCAATAAACATGAATCTCTCCACATAAAATAATGTGAAAAGGTATGGTTATAATGAAGAAGATAGAAAAGAAACAAAATTACCACAATCTTCTTTCCATCAACTTGTTTCTCCAAACTCATGATTATAAAAATGAAAAATAATCTGGTAAAAACATTTGTAAAAATTAATATACGGTAGAGGAATTGAATTGAATATTTACATTCAAGTCATCAGACATATAATATAATTGAGCGTGATTATAGACGGAGATTCAATATCAAGTTTGACGATAAATCTAATTAATTTTTATTTTTAATAATTCTAATATATTAAGAGTGTTAAAGTAATTAAATTTAAATCTAATTCAATTTTACAAAAACTTCAAATTACTTTTTTTTGAAGATTAAGTTAACCTTAAATTTTAAATGGTGTCATAGTCATTCATAATATACTATTAGAATTACTCATAATATATTGATATTCAAAACATATTTTCTCAATCAATTACCTCTATGATTATTAATTGTTAATTAATTATGTATGCTAGGCACAGACATAAATTATTAATTGTTTTTAATTATTTATTTTGCATATAGATGTTGCATTTAAGTTGTAAAAAGGAAGACTATTACTTTTGAATTAGCATGTCAATTTCAATTAGACAACAATGAACAATGGTAAGTGAGATGAAGAAACATTAGCCTTGAGTTAATAATATATTAGATATTTATCCATAATATTGTAATAATTGCATTGTTCTTTAAAGAAAACCTTATAACAACAAAATTTGTGAAGTTTCGTAAATTTTATTGCCTCTTAAATTTTCACATTTGACCTTCTAGATATGCTCCCTAATAAAGAATCCTCGTATTGGAGGATAATAAAATGACCGTGAAAGTAACTCTGTATGTCATTAATTATGTATGTTATTCAATTACCTAAGAATATTAGTTGTTACTTAGGTAAATAATTAAAGGATAAAATTACTTAATTAAAAGATGACATTAAAAAATATTTATCAAATTCTTTCTATATAATAATATACATATCTATGTCAGTTTAATGTCATTTAATTGAGAATGGGAGAAGCTGCAGGGGTTCCACTGTGTCAGTTATAGTTTGGCCCACTCACACTCTCTCAGTTAAATAGTAGCAACCAACAACTCAACCCTTCATCCTCCGCTTTTTCTCTCCAAAACACTTCAATTTCAGCTTATAATGTCATCTGCCGGAGGTTTCATACAATTTTTTCTCGCATTTGACTTCATCCTTTATCTCCAATAAATCCTCTGCTGCTTTATTTCTTTTATCGGATAAAATTATTTACTTTTATTGTAATAACTTACCCGACCGATCATTTATGCTTTGTCTGTTTTTGACTCAAATCATACTTAATTATTGTTCTAGTAATTTTTTACTTGTTTTACACTGCTCTAGATTCTCCTTAAGTCTCCAATTCAGAACCAATTGCACCTTCTTGTACCTGTTTAATATTACAGATCCTGTAAAAAATATACAATGATGATTTGTTGTAGGGGCAATCAATGATGATTTGTACAAGGAGTTGTGGCATGCCAGTGCTGGTCCCCTTGTAACTCTCCCTCGTGAAGGGGAGCGAGTTTATTACTTTCCACAAGGTCACATGGAACAGGTATTTTGGTTTAGTATATAAGATTTTTACTTCTAGAAATTCCTCATCTGAACTTAACACGTAAAATGTATTTGTAAGCCTGAAAAAGTTTAAGATGTTTATCCTTTATAAGACATTTAATGGGACTCTTGCTTGTGGTATAAATTATCATCTCTAGATTTTGTTATGATGTAAAACTACTAATTTTTGATGATATACTATGACATGGTTGTTATTTGTCACAACATTGATTCTGAATGACACCCGGGACATTTGACATGTATACGTATATCATTGTTAATGCATATGGCATTTCAATTTGCAGGACAAGCTGCGTGGCACGGGATCTTAATTTTGATCTTGAACTGCAGTGAGATGCCTGTGTTCCTAGTTTTGAATCATGTACCTTGAGTTTTGGTTGTATACCCATATTATCTTTATCTTTACTGCATGCAGCATTGCAATTTTCAAGATGATTTGGGTGCAAGTTTCATGGGCATGGGATATTAATTTTGAACATTAATTGCAGTGAGATGCATGTGCTCCTACTTTTGAATCATTCTATTCCTTGGTTTTTTGATGGTTTGATTTAATTGTTCTATTCTTCAATGATTTAAGATCCTGTTGGCAATTGGCATGGATTCACCTTACCAGTATTCTCATAACAGTTTTTCCTTAGAAGTAATTGTTAGCTAGTGTTGAATTGGTTTGGTCTCTTGTTGTGGAAGAGACAGCATTTCCACTTAATTGGTTGTTCGTTTTCAAAACTATGCATAATGTTTGTTGTTAGTGTGTTCCCTTAATGTTTGTTTGTGGCCCGTTGACTAATGTTTCTTTCAGAACTCAAACCTAGGGTTCATGATTGGTGTCTAACAAGGGCGACCTATATCCTAGCCCAAACCACTCAAGCCTCCTAAACCTTTAATTCATATTCCAAAATAACTAGAGTAATCACCACAATGCCGCAAAATGGAATTTCAATTTTCAAATCTCTCGTACTGTGAAATTTCATTTCATAAATAATCTATGCTGATGTTGATAACTAACAAATGATAAACTACAAAATATGTCCTATGTAAAGTCCTAATTGCAGAAATAATGTTTTAATTACGAGAACATTAGTCAAAAAAGCGTCAAAATGAGTGTTTATAAGATCATAAAATAATGCTTAAATATGCTGGAGGACTAAAACCAAAAACTTTCTTGAAAGCTTTATTTAAAATCAATAACCTTGATTTACTGAAAATAATTACCTAATATAATAATAGAAAAAAAGAGAATAGCAACACAACTGTGTTTCATTTCTTCTAATGAACCAGTTCTAATCAAATCATTAGAAATTTAACCCAAAGTATCTGATTGTTTGAAACTGTTAAAATTATTCGAAGTATAATTGAATCTGTAAAACATTCCACACGGGAGAATTCACTGGATAGAACTAAAGCAGAGTGAGCACACAACCGGTGAGTAAACACACATTTGATTGACTAACCCAAAGCTTTTTATTGACAAGCATGAAGCTGGAAACCATAAGTACCTAATGTTTGTCGTACTATATTTGGAGTTGACATACACCTTGCCAGTTTGGGCCTAATCAAATTATAGGTGCACTACGCTTAAACAATTACAGCTTACAGCTGTTTGATGGAGTGCTTTGATAAAGTGTTTTCTCAATTTCAGACGAATTTGTATAAATTGATTTATTAAAATGAAATAATTTAAGGATCTTTTTTTGTTGAATCATTCAGGGAGAACATTTTCCCTTACTTTCAGATTTTCTTTTAACGAGTATAATAATTGCCTCTAAAAAATACTGTCATTGGCCTTTCCAATAATCTCAGTAACTAATACCAAAACTAGCAGAAAATTATCATTTTATACCTGACATTAATCTATTTGATCCAAGGCCAATGTTAAAGATAGATCTCCAATTGTGTATTTTCACTGAAAGTGTTCAATGTTGAATTAGAGTTTCGTTATTGTTAGAGATTTCATGTTGACTAGAGATCCGACCAAATTATAATATATAAGTGGAGTACAAATCTTACTTAAAAGTCGGTTTTGTGAGGTTCAGTAAAACTTAAGTTCACTTTACATAATATTAAGATAGCCTATTCTCATAGCAGAATCCTAACTTGAAATTCTTTTCCAAAATGAACTGGCAAAAGAGATGAATGAAAGGAAGAAAAAGGAATGTGAGGGATAAGAGACCTTTGATCTTTGTTTGGAGAGATTTCTTGATATAAAGAAAAACATTATCATTTTCCACAATTCACCTCCTATTTTGGTTTGTGAAATGGTGCACCACCTTTTTCGTTTTCTTATGTTGTAGCTAATTAGCATCATTGACGGTATCGCTCTAACTTTATTATAATATAGTAATTTTGATCCAGAATTCCTTACAATTTGTATTTCGACAGAATTTTGTTGTTGTACTTTTAAGGTTTATGTTCTCTTTTGTCTTGTGTTTTCCTATTTTATAGCTTGAAGCATCGATGTATGAGGTATTGGAGCAGCAGATGCCTTCCTTCAATCTGCCTTCTAAAATATTATGTAAAGTGGTTAATGTTGATCTTCGGGTGAGTTTTTGATTTTTCTGAATAATTTTACTTGATATGCTTCTGTTTGTCAATGACTTGTATAGAAATTTGTCATGATTTACGTTGACAGTGACTTAATTATTGATTGATCTGGTTGTGTAGGCCGAATCCGAAACAGATGAAGTATATGCACAAATAACTTTGCTTCCTGAATTTGATGTGAGTGTAGTCTTATTCTTGGTTTTACATTAGTTATATATCTACGCTCAAGTTGTTTCTCAAATCCTTTTTCTAGTCATAAGTCATAACTGGTTTTTGCCACATTTGAGTTCTCTTTTCTCTAGTTGTGTACGTCTTATTTTACCCTGCCTTGTTGGTTTAGCAAAGTGAGGTGACCAGCCCTGATGATCCTCTGACTGAATCTCCAAGGGTCAAGATCCATTCATTCTGCAAGACACTTACCGCTTCTGATACCAGTACCCATGGAGGTTTCTCTGTTCTTCGAAGACATGCTGATGATTGTCTGCCTCCATTGGTTAGACTTTCCCCTTTTGAAATGCCAATAGATAAACTTTGTCGTCCTTTGTTTCAGCTGTCCTTCTCCTGTAATTTGGGTATATGTTCAGGATATGTCACAGCAACCACCATGGCAAGAATTGGTTGCAACTGATTTACATGGGAATGAATGGCATTTTAGACATATTTTTCGAGGTGAGTAGCTTGGTTAATTCGTTTCTTTTTCCCTTTTTCTTTCAACCTGTTGTCCCATGAACCTGTTATAGAGTGTGATAATTTGACTTCTAGTGTCTGCTTGAAGAAAAAAAATTGTATTGATGAAGATTTAATTGATCTGTTAGCTACAACTCAATTTCGAGCATTGTATATTAATATGCTGCAGTCAAGATATAGGATAATACAGGTATATTTATTTATTATTAGCGTTGAAATTGTTAGACTTAGGGTGAGAAGTAGGAAAGGAGAGAAATAGTTCTCTGAAATAAATAATGTGAGAGTGGGTGGATTTATACGCTGCAATGATGTGATACATATTACTCACACTCATACAATAGTGTTATTTATGGTAGAAGAAAATTATTAGAAATGAACTGGGTCCAACACATGCTCAAAAGGTAGTTCAAGTAAGGAGGATTGCTCAGGTCTAGTTAAGGAATACTCTGTAAGTCTTTCTATCCAGTGAGGGATGGAAATCCTAACACACCCCATCTCATTCCTAAGATTGGACATTGTGAGCAGGAAGTTATAGGTTTGGGGACATCTATTGAATGACCCAACATTAAGATTGATCAGGATTTGATATATTAGAAATGGATTGGGGTTACTCAATGGGAGAGAATTCTCTAACTCTTGTGAGGAGTATTCTGACCATATTCCTAGCTAATGTGGGGCTTTTTGACAAAAATAAATAGGGAGACATAATAAATTTTGCAATATAAGAAATAATTTCTTAGATTAGATTATTTACTCAATTATTTGACTAATTTATTCCATGATAAATTGTACATATACTCTGATAAGAACTATTCACATTGTGTAAGGAAGATGTGATAATGGTTTCAAAAGTGAAAAAATATTGTGTCTGTTCTTCTGTAGCTCTTAGGAATCTATGGTGATTAACTATTTAATTTCTCAAAGTTTTCTTCCTTATACAACAAAAATAATATCCATGTATTTTAACCTTTAAGGATAGTTTAAGCATCCATTTTAACTTGTGGCCATGTGGGCTGTTATGTTTTCTGTGCTAAGGTGATCATCCTCATTAATAGCTGAAGGTACAGCTTGCCAGTATAATAATTTTTATTGTGATTTCTATATAAGATTAGATTTGATGTTTATTTATACTGTCAGTAAGTTTCTGAGTGAACTGAGTAATTTTCAGGGCAACCCAAGCGCCACTTACTTACCACTGGGTGGAGTGTCTTTGTCAGTTCCAAAAAATTAGTGGCTGGTGATGCCTTTATATTCTTAAGGCAAGTGATTAACAGCAGAAGCTACTATGCCTCAATTCCAGTGTGGGCAAGAAATAGTAATTTCTTTTCCCTTCTTGTTTTTGTTTCTTATTGTTGTTTGTGATTTTGTCTGGCTATGCTATATTCCAGGGGTGAAAATGGAGAGATGCGAGTTGGGGTTAGGAGGGTGATGAGACAGCAGAGCAATGTGCCTTCTTCTGTCATATCTAGTCACAGTATGCATTTAGGTGTTCTGGCCACTGCATCTCATGCCATTGCCACTGGAACACTGTTCTCTGTGTTTTACAAGCCCAGGTTTTGTATTTAACAGTATTAAGTTGTTAGTTTTAGTTGTTATTGTTGTCATATATTGCTCTTTTCCACCTTAACATTACATTTTCGTATGTGCTTGCCTGCTTTCTACAATTAATGAACTTCTTTTTGGCTGGAATACTTGGATTCTCTCTATCTTTTTTTTTCTGAGTTAAGTCTTTCTGCTGATTTGTCAATATTTGTCTTAGAACAAGCCGATCAGAGTTTATTGTGAGTGTCAACAAGTATCTGGAAGCTCAGAGTCATAAACTCTCTGTTGGGATGAGATTCAAAATGAGATTTGAGGGTGATGAAATTCCCGAAAGAAGGTGCATGACCTGACTAGCTTGTATTTGATATTTGGATAGTATCAGATTATGCTATCTAATAATTTTCCTCTCCCTCTAAATGCAGGTTAAGTGGCACAATTGTGGGTGTTGGAGATAATAAATCATCAGTGTGGCCTGATTCTGAGTGGCGATCATTAAAAGTAAAATATACAAGATGCCTTGTGTGATTTTGAACATTTTTTGCCTATTTTATATTTTTTTTCTTCACCCTTGTTATATGTGCTTTGAGCTTTGGCAGACTATCCAAGGAGTGTAAGAAACATTTTACTACCACAACCTTGGCTGATTATTTTTCTACTTTTTATATTGTTGAGTTATATGATTCAGACAGATCAAGTTGAAATGAAGCTCGTTAAACATTCTTTGTAATAATGTTGCATAGCATTCATTTAACTGTCAAAGAGTTGCTAAAAGTTTTGTATAAAAGATGAATACTGCAGGACCTGCAATGGCTAGAAGTGAAGCATTAAACATTAGCTTTTGGTTCTATAATTTTATGACCTATTTTAATCCTATTACAGGTACAATGGGATGAACAGTTGTCAATTTTGCACCCTGATAGAGTTTCTTCATGGGAATTGGAGCCACATGTCTCTACAACTCCTGCGAACCCACAGCCAATACAAAGAAACAAGAGGGCACGACCTCTTGTTCTACCTCCTACAATGCCTGATTCATCTTTGCAAGGTGAGTTTGTTGGGTTGGTGTTACACAATTTCATTTTGTAAATTATGCTGTTTATTCTGGTTTTATACATTATCCACTTTCTTTGTACACCAGGCATGAGGAAATCTCCGGTTGAATCTACATCTTTCTCTTATTGTGATCCTCAACATGCACGTGGCCTCTATCCATCACCCAAGTTCAATCCTTCTGCAACTAACTTTCTTGGTTTTAGTGGAAATAGCTTTGTGGGACCTCCTTCCAACAAATCAATACATTGGTCTAATAGGATAGAAAATTCCTTGGAATCAATGTCAGCTATATTCCCTAAAGAAGCTGGAGAGAAGAGACAAGGCACTGGAAATGGCTGCAGACTCTTTGGGATTCAGCTACGTGAGAATTCTAATGCAGAAGAAAGTCTACAAACAGTCACTTTGTCTGGAAGGCTGGGTGATGATAGGTTTGTTCCATCTTTAGATGCTGAATCCGATCAACATTCAGAGCCATCAAATGCCAATGGATATGATATTCCTTCAGTAATTTGTGATGCTGAAAAATCATGCCTGTCTCCCCAGGAGTCACAAAGCAGGCAAATAAGGAGTTGTACGAAGGTAGTATGGCTTAGGTGGCTTAGCATTTCTCTTCATCGTGCCTGAAAAGTGTGCTACTGTTTTGAGATTATTTGTTTCTGATGTAATTTAATGTTTTTGTAGGTTCACATGCAAGGAATGGCTGTTGGGAGGGCTGTGGATTTAACACGATTTTATGGATATGAGGATCTGCTCAGAAAATTGGAAGAGATGTTTGATATCAAGGCTGAGCTGTGTGGGTCCACAAAAAAATGGCAGGTTGTCTACACTGATGATGAAGATGATACAATGATGGTTGGAGACAACTCATGGGAGTAAGTTCATTTAATTTGTGCATTTTCATGTTTCTGTGTTGTGTGGTTGTGATGATGCACATGAAAAGAAAGGATAGTTTGATTAACAGTGGATGTTATTTTTGTGTGCTTGTGTTATATGAAACTAACTTGTGGATACTTTGTTGCAGTGAGTTCTGTAGTGTTGTGAGGAAAATTTTCATCTACACGGCAGAGGAGGTGAAGAAGCTTTCCCAGAAAATAGGACTTCCATTGAATGAAAATAGGACTTTCAGTACCGAGGAACAGTCATCTACTGTGGGACCCAGTTGCTAGAAGTCATAAAATTCCCAGCACGTCCTAGTTGTTGTATATGAGATAAGTGTTGGTATGGTATGATGGTATGGGAGTAGAAAATGGTAATAATGAACGTGGTCAAAAGGAGGATGTCAACGTTCTTGCATGCATGCCACTTTCACTTCCACTTCCACTTGTGTATTGTGCAGCTAGAGTGGCTGAGTGGATGAATGTTGTTCCACTCATTTTTTTACATATTATTTATTATTGTCTTGTAATAGTATCGGTATGTATCTGACATCAGCCTCTTCTCTCTCTAACAGCCCTGCATAATATATATATATATTTATTGTTTAGTATCATTTCTTTAAAATTCTATAAATACACATCAACGCCAAAGAAAGGATTCACTTAATATTTAATTATTCTTTATATTTTCTTTTATAAAAAGAAAACTCTTAATTTCTTATTGAAAAGGAAGCCAGTCATAGAGTCAGAGGGAGACATAAGAGAATAAATTGGTGTAAAGAAAGAACCAGAAAACAAAAAGTATGGATTAATGTTGTAATGTTTACATTAATGTATTATATAATAAATTATAATATAATTGATACCTTCTTAATTGTTTTTCAAGTAACATTTTTTAACGGTTCTTGATTTTTTAAAACATTTAAAACAATTTTAATTATTTCTTTCATATCATATTCTGAAACCATTTATTTTATTAAAATATAAATTATTTTGTTAAAGAAAAACCCTAAACAAGTCTAAAAGGTTATAAAAAATTGTTGGTGAAAAAGAAGAATAGAAGAAAAGGTTAAAGGCAAAGAGGAATGGAGTTAGAGAAAAAGAGAGAGATGAACACAGGACGAACTGTGCTGATAACAGGAGTTGGGAAAGGGCTTGGGAAAGCCCTGGCACTTGAACTCGCCACTCGAGGTCACACAATTATCGGCTGCTCCCGTTCTCAGCCTAACATCGATTCCCTCCAACTCCAACTCGCTTCTTTTCCCAATCGCAACCACAACCATTTGTTCTTCAATGCCGACATCGTTAGTGCTTCCTCAATCACAACCATTCTTTCTTTCTGTTTCTCTCTTTCCACTCACAAACAGAATTTGATTTTGATTTATTTCAGAGGTGTAACGAAAGCGTTCAGCAAATGGCGCAACTTGTAATGGACAAAAAGGTCGTTCCAGACATCATAGGTTCGTAAGCTTAACCCTAATTAATTAATTAACTTAGTTAGTTAGTGTGAAATGAGGGTGTGGATTTGTTGTTCAGTGAATAATGCGGGAACAATCAACAAGAACAACAAGCTATGGGAGGTTCCGGAGGAGGAGTTCGATGAGGTGATGGATACGAACGTGAAAGGGACCGCAAACGTGTTGCGCCACTTCATCCCTCTCATGATAGAGATGAAAAAGGCTGAAGGGATAATAGTGAACATGTCTTCCGGATGGGGAAGGTCCGGTGCCGCGCTGGTGGCTCCCTACTGCGCCTCGAAGTGGGCCATAGAAGGGCTGAGCAAGTCGGTGGCGAAAGAGGTGGGTCAAGGGATGGCCGTGGTGGCCCTGAATCCAGGTGTTATCAACACCGACATGCTCTCTTCTTGCTTTGGGTCTTCTGCCTCTCTCTATCAGTCTCCTCAGTCGTGGGCTCTTAAGGCTGCTACCCTCATTCTCAATCTCACCCCTGCCGACAATGGTGCTTCTCTCACTGTCTGAGCTTTTCTTTTAATTTCTTTATGGATTTCTTCTTTCAAATAAATGTCAAACTATTACATTATACAATTCATACAGTTCATGTTCTTATTTACAACACACTATACCCTCCCATTTCCTCTCTACTCTATTCCTTCTTTGAAAGGTCCAGAATCATGCAAGAGTTTTATCACAAGCTTCACCTGCACACGTGAAAAAAACTCATCCTTAATAAATTTACTTTTCAAAGTCTCTAACTATATTGTTGCTTTTCAAACTCCTTTTTACACTGATACTAGAAATGTCAGCTGAAAGTACGTCATTCATTCTATTTACAGCATCTCAGCTAATGCTAAAACAAGAGTAATCAATCACTAATCACTATAATCAAAACATAACTCTTCTTTAACTAACAATTTACGCATCATACCTGAGAAGCTTCACGTTCCAGAAACTCTTGGATGGCTTCCCTAAATTCTTCATCAATAAGGTAGTGACAGCTAAAAGTTGTCACAGGAAGATATCCCCGCTGGATCTTGTGTTCACCCTGAGCTCCTGCCTCTACCGTTTTAAGATTTAGTTCGATGGCTGCTTCAATTGCCTGAAAAGTATATTATATATAGCTTAGTCAATGAAAAGGAAAAGATATCCTCCTAAATGAAAGGAAAAAAAAAAAAAAACTTCTTTTTTCTCCTCGATCTTTCATAGACATTGTTATGCCAATAACAAAATAAAAGTGAAAAAAAGAAAGGTGGGAGGGGAAAGATGAATAAAAAATGTTGAAGGCTGAAAAAGTTTGCACTCGAATAAGTCCAAATAGGCCAAAGAAAAACTCATTTGAACCAAACAATAGGTGGAAGAGAGGCCAAATTAGAGGTTACAGAGAAAAAAAATATTATAGTCTTTATTTCATAAAGAAGATACATACTCGGATAATAACTTTGGAGAAAAAATAATGAGAAACAGGCACCTGGTAATAGCATGCTTCAAAATGCAAACTTGGGTAGTAACTTCGTGGCTGACACCCCCATAGACGCCCAAACAAAGTATCTCCTCCAATAAGATTTAGGGCTCCAGCAACTAGCTCATCTCCTTCTTCAGCCACAACAAGTAGCACGTTATCTCCCATTCTCGATCCCAGTTCATGGAAAAATTCCCTTGTCAGGTGAGGAGTACCCCATCTGTCAATAGACCAACAACAATACTAAATATTGACACTTCAACCATTCCCATGTCATCAAAACATTTAAAAAAAAAAAAAATCAAAGCTACAAGGTTCAATTAGGGTGCCATACTTGTTATCAGTTGTGTTCCTGTAAAAAGTGTAGAAGGAATCCCAGTGCCTAGCCTTCCAATACAAAAAGATATAACAGGGTGAGATCGCGAGTAGAGAGAATCACAAGTAAAAGTTGTTTCCCAGTATACCAGTGTTATATCTTGAAGGATACATCAACTGTACAATCATAACAGGGATATATTAGAATGCACACTAGAATTGAATTGCTGTCAAATGTGTAATGATCAGAGAACTATGATTTACAGAGAGAATGCTAGCATGAACGTATCTTCCAAACCATTTTAAGTGAATTTTGGATAACCCAGATAACATTTGTCTCACTGTTTTGGTGTGGTATGACAACTTCTTTAAGATAACAATGATTTGAGTAACAAAAGGTAATTTTTAAGTGTACTGTGAACTTTAGGCGATCATTTGCATCATGTATACCATAAGGTCTATTTGCAAATGGGTTACAATGGGTACATACAAGCAGCAAGTTATCCTTAGTTGAGTATTAATTAACTTATAATGATGACAAATATGCTATATTGTAATATTAGAAAATCCTATACTGTAGGAAGAAGTGAAAGGTGATTTTAATATTCTTCATAATATAAATTATTCTTATCTTGAGGTCGAAAAGAACCATGATGTTCTCCATCCTATTGCTAGAAGAAATAAATTTGCCACATTTACTTCGACAGAAGATAGTTAATATCCGGCACTTTTATATAATGTCTCAGAACATCCTCTCTGAATGTCATGCACTTAAATCTTCAAAAAGTATGTAGATATAATGTAAAGTACCTTTATTTCATGACCCCGTAGCCGCTTCATAATCAAGTTCTGGGATGAGATCTACAGGTAAAGAGATCGTAAGATATATGTGACTACAAAACTATCAAAACAATGTGTATTGACGCCATTTAAAATCCAGAATCATTTGGCTCAAGGTGACTCAGAAAAGAAGGCATTTTCGCCACTCACCACATATTAACTTTTTAAATGAATACCAACCTTTTTACGCTCTTGACGTATATTTTTTCTTTTACTTTGCTTCATGTCCATCAAGAAGTCATCAAAACTGCAAACGTAAAATAACAACAGTATTTGTATAGACTGGTGTTTAAGATTATCAAGACAAGTCTCTTTACAGAACTATTATACAAGTAATAATTCAATGACATCTTGTAAACAGATAAAACACATGAAAAAAAGAAGAAGATGAATGATTGATTGGATCCTAACCACTGTCCATCACATTTCTGAGAAACAATATTGTAACTTTAAAAAATATAAAAGATACTAAGCATGATGGAAATAATGAGAAACTTAGATGAGGAAAAGAAGTAAAACAGAGTAATGACAACTTCTGCGTGAAAAGAAAGGAAAAAGAAAGAAATAGGTTGTCTTCAAGTGCATGAGTACAGGCACAGAACACATGCATAGGTTGAGGAAAGTGTCCTTGCATGCTGACAAATTTCCAGTGTAGGAGTTGTTTGTCAATTAAAAAAAAAAAAGAAAAAAAAGATATCCATGGGAAGCAGAAACAGTTTACATGGATGACTCACTTTTTGTAGTTACGATTCTTCCAGTGGTACTGCATTCCAATCCTGGGCAGGAAGCCCTTTTGGGAGAGTTTAAGCCACTCAGTCTCAGAGGGAAAAGTAACATGTAATGAGGAAAGCTGTGACTGTAAAGAGATAGGAAGAGATCAATTAGCAAATGCGTGTAGTAAAAAGCAGGTGGAGAAGTTGGTTAGGAATTACGTTAGCAGTGAGGTCCTTCATTGCAGAGACAATACTGTCAAAGATTTGATCTTTGAAGGAGGTGTTACGAAGTAAGATCCTTGGACCGGTTACAGGCGTGAAGGGCACACAAGATTGTAATTTGGGGTAATATTTGTAGCCGTATGAATGGTAAGCATTGGCCCAAGAGTGATCAAAAACAAATTCACCGTAGGAATGACTGCAATGAAAGAGAGTGGATGAGAGAAAAGCAAGAAGGAGAAAGGACAAAGGAGAAAGGAAGAGCATACGTTTTGAGATAGAGAGGGACGACGGCAAGAATGTTGTTGGCCTGATCTTTGGCAACGATGTGGTGTGGGATCCATCCAGTTTCCCTGACAGCGGAGGCAGAGTGCTCTAAGGCTGAGAGAAAGGCGTGGGAAAGGAAAGGATTGAAGCTCTGAGGGCCACTCGCATCCACAGCACATGCGTCCCATTCCCTTCCTGGAACCTCCGAGATCGAAGACACCACCGACACTCGGACTGTCTCTGTGTCTGTCAAACTGAAACTGAATTGCTGTTGCTGAGTGGAGGAGGAGACGGAATTCTTTCTGTTACCTAATCCCCAATCCCCAAAAAGAGCATTGGTTCTGAATTTCAATCTCAATCTCACTCTCACTGGAGAAGGTGGCTTCCTCACAAGGAAAGAAGAAGAAGAAGAAGAAGGACTGCATGTACAGCACCTCACACCCGCCATTCCCACTTCTCCGGAACAACCCTCCCCTCCCCCAATCATCAGATATTATATATTTTATTAATATTTTTTTATGCTCATTAATCCAATATTTTCTTATTTCAATTTTTGTGTTTTTTATAACTCATCAACAGTGCATAATAATTAGACTAATGATAGGTGAATGCTGTATCCTATATTACATTTTTTTTTATCTTTCTTCTATTACCCATTATTTATTTCTTTTTATCTTCTCTCTATAAAATTCGAAATGTGTCTTTTTTATTTTTTATAATACATAATATTTATGGTCTGCATTACCGGTTGTTTGAGTTAACAAGTTAAATTTAGGTGACGAAATATAATTTGCTGTATGTTTTATTATGACAAGGAAAAATTATATTATATTGTTTAAAAAAAAAGACAACTCAAAATATAACAATACTTCTGATAATTTCTTCTTAACATAGTTTCTTCTAATTTCAAAGATATTATAGCTGAGGTTTGTGGTTAATAAGGCCGAGACTTGTCCATGTCAATAACGGTGTGTTCGGATTTGCCTACTCCAAAATGTTTACGGGATTTTTCAATTTGGAAGAGTCTAAAAGGTTTTTTATCTTGATCTTAATAACCACAAGTTTTTTCATAAAATGATACCAACCAGAAACAATTAGTGTTTAATAAAGTAGGCGGAAAAACAAAAAGGCGTTGATATAAATGCTGATAATCACATTGGATACAAAACAATTACATTTGTAAGAGGAAAAAAAAGAATGTCGGGAAGACACAAAATTATCTCACCCAACAATGCCCCCACATACCCAGTAAGGGGCTAAAATTGGACAAACCCGTAAGATGAATGAGATATGAATACTTTACTTATCTACAAAACTATAACATTCCGACTAAAGTCTCTAAAAGGAGGTGGAACAGTCTCGTTATAAGTAGAAAAAACTGAAAGCGCAAGAATGCATAATTTTGATCAAAACCACATGTAGCTTCATCTAATATCTTGGACCAGATTGCGGAGGAGCAGGAGGCAGCCGAGTTGGTGTCCTGCGACTGTTAGAATTAGAGCCTGAGCTCGCATCACCATTTTGGGATGGGTCACTGTAACGTCTACTATGACCACCAGAACCATACCTAGATGACAAGTCGCTTGGACCATTGGCAGCAGCATCAAAGGCAGACCTCCAATCATCACCTGACGAGGGTCCAGAGCTTCTTGGGCTGCTTTCTGCATAATTTTATTTCCAAAATTATATGAAAAATCAACAAAATAGTAGTTACTTAAGAAATCTGCAATTAACACATTATATGTTCAACAACTTATTTATTATGTTCTAGGAGAGTTACAACAAAATTTATATACATATTGTTTCTTCAACAAAAGCTAAAGGTCTACTGAAACAGATAGCAGACCAGCTAAGCTTTCACGGAAAGTAAGACCTCAGGGAAATGTGAAGACATTACCTGCTGCACTCCCTCTGTCGGACCAATTGGATGCTGCAGCCGCTCTATTGTCATGGACACCAAGCTGCCTAGTGAGTTTTGAAAGAAGGGAAGACTGTTTCTGAACTCGCTCCCTTTTGTTCTTGGAATTGCGGTCTTCCTGGAGCAGCTCCTCAATTTTTGCAGAGCTCTGGGCGCTGCCAACCACAACATTAAAATACACTTAATTTTCACTGTCAAATGGTTCCATTCTTGAAGAGTAAATTGTAATAACCGAAGTGTTCAAGATTAAATAAATAAAATCAAAGATTCAAACAAAAAAAAAGTTATTAGACAGAAGAGGGAAAGAACTACTAGGGATATGTTAAGATCACAAAGAAGCCCTACTAGAGAAAAGTCAAGAAAAAGAAGCCAAACCCTGGTGTCTGTTGATCCCCTAGACATACCCAAGCAAAGCATTAAAAAACACAAAACCCATACGAGCATTCACATTACGACCGAATACATACATATGTTGTTGAATATAACAACTAGATTAATAGGCTGGATGAACATTAATACTGACTAAAGTGAATAATTAAATGCCAGTACATTACACAGTATCCACTAAGAAGCAACACACTCAATAGTCATCCAATAGTACGATGAGAAACGACAGCAATTACCTGACGGAACTGTATAACTGGTTGAGCATGTCTTCCTTGGCTTTCTCTACTTGGCAAAGAACAACTGCCTGCTTAGACCAAGTGAAATGATCTTACAAACAGCGCCAAGTCTGAAGAGAAAATTATGGTAGTTGATAAAATAAACTCACTTTTGGGACATTAGCAGCAAGGCTGTTAAGAACAGCTTCAAAATAACCGCGCACTTCTTGAGACATCCATCTGAGCTCCTCTTCAGGGTCAGCAGGTTTTCTGGCCATCGTATCCTACAAAAGATTTTGTAACAAGAAGACATGTTGTGAAATACAAAAATGAACTCTATTCTAGATGGACTGTAAATTGGTTAGTAACTTCTAAAAACCGACAGCAATAAGTAAAGGACCCTATCCTAAGTTCCAAAACTCATAAATTCAATTCTATATAAATATCTTCACCAGAAGAAGGATGCTATTTGTTAAACTATAAAGAAGAAGAGTTAAAATTGTATGTTTTTGTGACAACATTAGTGGTTTATTTATATTGAGAAAAAGAAATTAATACAATAAATAAATGAGATTCAATATCTTCTAAAAAAATAAAGATAAGATCCTAGAATAATACAGATATGATCTTGATGTTCTGATATAAAGATCTGATCCCAACATCTGTAATTATAAAGATATGATTCTCATTTATGTAATTATAACAGTATTAAAGGAAACTTTTTGTATTCAACAAATTTATCCCAAACAAACCAAGAAATATCTGACAACCAATCATCGGCAAAGAAGACGAAATGTAAGGCGTTAATTGTCAATTAAATGAATGTTGGAAAAGTTGGTAGGCAATGTCTCAGAAAGGGTTACTACCCATGGGGTGGTGACTAACCGGAAAATTAATGGCGTGTTTGTTTGGAAAGAAGGAAGTGGAAATAGGAAATATAGATTTAATTGGACTTTTTGGCATGATAGAAATAAGGAGGAGAAAATTAAACAGTGAGTGGCTCCCAGCAGTACTCTTCACTCTATTTCTATTCATCTTTCTATCCACGTACTTATTATCCATTTCTCTTCAACCAAACATCTTTAATTTTCATTTTATTTCACATTTTCATTCATCTATTTTTATTTTCATATATTATTTCTCTTCTCCCTACCAAATGCACCCCAAGTAAAATGTCAAGAGTGTAGTTGTCAAAATGTCATCTTTCAAGAGATTGAAATCTCACATTAGCTAGAGAAACGACCAATATAGTCCTTGAAAAGCTTAGGCATTTCTCACCTTAAAAACTAGTTTTGGAAGATTGACATAGGTCCTAAACCCAAATTCTAAGAGAATAACATCAAAGAGAACAGATAGAAACTTACAAGAGAACCATCAGAAAGACTTTGCCGCATAGGAAAACTAGGTTCCCCAATGGCTTGACCTCCTTTAGCCTGTGCAACATTTCGTAGCTTGTTGATCCACTCAACCTTATCTGCCATGCTCTCAGCCTTTAACAAAACTGCACTTTGAGCTGCAAAATGTACGTTTTAATATTGTCAGTTGTCACAGTTGAGGTTTATTCAGATCTGGAGAAGAATTCTTAGATTGGAACAAGTGGGGGAGGATGCAAAAATTAGAACAAGAGGGATTACCTTTCATAACAGTCTTATATGGGACCTTGCTTGTTATTTTGAAAACAAGGTTTGATGCTTTTCCAGAATCAGGTCCATTGGACTTTTTATCCTTGGAACTCTTTGTGGAGACTTCATCATCGTCAGAAAAGTCGTCAATATTGCATTCCTGAACAAGCACAACCAAAAGTAAAACAGCCATTACATGCTGAAAGGTTCATCAATAGTCATTATTCCGGTCAACTTCAAATTCTGTCTGAACAAAGCATTATGTTGTGTCTGAACCATTGATTGTATGCCTCACATGAAAGAAATTTACAACTTCATCACTAGGGAGACAATATCCATAAGAACATGAAGGGAGTGTCTTGGATTAGGACTTTGAAGGATATTTTAAGAGTTAATTTTATAAAAAAAAAAATCCAAAGGAAATTAAATCAATACTTTCAAATGATATATATAATTCTTTTGATATTCAATTACAATAATTAATCTTTTTAAGAAAGACAATGAATCAGGTGGGATCCAATTAAGATAAGTTACAACTAATACAAAATTTGTTGATACGAAAAAATATATAAATTTTAAAAATATTATTTTTTTAATAGAGATTTTGATTGATTTCATGTGACTTCTTAATAGGGATGTATAAATATCACACCCATCAAACAATCCCACTGGAACTCCTGAGACTTTAGACTCTTTCTTTTTCTTCTTGTTGTTGGACTTTTCTTTCTTCCATTACAATCCATTTGCTCTTGTTAAAGATGGTATGGTATAGACATTCATATCTACTTGGTACTTTTTGTATGACTTCCCCACTGAACCAATTAAGATTTTGAATCCAATATCATGCACAAGAAGATGCTGATACATAGCTGACTAGTAAAAGAGAACATGAAGTTAGAACCAATTAGGTAGTCTAAGATTGAAAAATTTGCATTGGTTTTACTTTTTCAATATAAATTTTATCAGTTATTTTATGATTTTTCATCGACTCTTGTAATTTTGGATGTTTTATAAAAGAATATATGGAGTTCTTTCAAATCTTTGTAAATGTATTAAGCCTTTTCAAATCTTGTAAATCCGTACGATATAAATCCATTAAAATATAAAGTACAAAACCTTAATCATAAAAGTCTTTTAAAAATATCTTATAAGTCAACACTTTTACATAGTTTTGAAAATATACAAGACTTTTTGTCAATATAGTCTTTTAAAATCATAATCCAATAAATTCCCTTGAATCATAAATACAATATGGCACTCCAATTTTATAACTGATTACACAGAGGTTATTTGGCCCTTGTTTTTTCTCAAGTATCCCAGAAACAGTTTATTGAAGTTCATAAGCTTTCTAACATAAATTCAAGAAATCAACCAAAAAGTTCATACCTCTAACGTAATTACTCCTCGGAAATGTCTCTCTTCTTGTTTTTTGGTGTATCCAAGCTGGCAATATAAAGTATGGTTAAATCTCAGCATATGTTCAGAAAGATGTAGTTTGTACTCCCATTTCATAGCATAAGCACCAATATCAAAAAGAACTGAATACAAATTCTTACAAAGTGGATCTAGACCTAACTCAACCCTATAAAACTAACTTCTAAGATGAGGATTGTCTCCATTTATATACCGTATTTTAGCACTATCCCTAGTTGATGTGGACTTGGATTTTTCCTAATACACCCCTCGTCTAACACTATTGGGCCTGGTACATATATAACATGATGGGTGGTTTTTTCAATGGATGTAGGATAGGCTCTAATACCATTTTTACAAAAATAGATCTATGTCTAATCCAAACCTACAAACCCAGCTTGTAAGATGGGGATTGGTCCCACTTATATTTAATTGATGTGGGTTTGAGTTTTTCCCAATAAAAAAATATAAGAACTTCTAGCTCATAATAACAGATAGAATGCCTTGTCAGTTTTAATAATTAAAATGAAGGTTTCTCTAATCATAACATAAATAGGCCACATTCCATCATATTAGACAAATGCTTAAAAATTTGTAAACTAATTCGATTACTGGAAATGTCAAGAGCCAAGAGGTATACTAAGATTTTTCACAAAATATCATTTTCAATTTCACCAAAGAAGTTTTTATCCATATGAAACACCTCTGTGCAGCTACATCTTACAAGGCTTATAAGCTCAAATGTTTAAACCAGAAGGTCTAAAGCAGTTTTGAACCGTGTAATTCATCATAGAATGAAACAATTTACTAACCTTGCCAGTCTTCTCATTTAAAACAAACCATCGTCTGCTCCAACCACTACCTTTTCCACTTTTTTTCAACAAATATCCTGCATCAAGAGTTGAAATCAATTCAAAGTAAACTAAGAAACATTCAATTCCTGACTTAGGTGAGAGGCAAAAGCCGAAAGATAGACCCCCCCCCAAAGAAAGATACAGAAACTGTGGTGGTCGTTGGATTAAACGAAAAAGGAAGCCACAAAGTTAATACTTCAAGGATTGTGCAGCACTTGAGACACAGCAGAGAGACCTTAATGGTATTAGACCTGGAACACAAATTTAGGGATGAATAAGAAAACCTGCTGTTATCTCCCCTTCGGGCCCAGCAGTTTTCAAGCCAGATGCCTCTTGTGTATCCTTGTCTTGCTGACTAGATTTCTCTTTCAGTGATTTTAAGTTTCCTCCACTTTGTTGACTTGTTTGAGGACTAGTTGCCTAGAAAACAAAACAGAACATACATCTTGCATATATAAAGGCAAAATTTAAACACTCATATAAAGTGTAACAAAAATTCAAGTATATACATTTTAAAGTATATTATTCCTTACCCTATTTAGAATTGATTGTTCTGCATCAACTGCCTTCTTGGATGACCGGTTCTTTAGCTCCTCTTCTCGGCGTTGCCTTTCCATTCTAATGAAATTAGTCGAAAGTATTAGATCATAGAAAATTAATTATAAACAGCAGCATTCAAACATTTAACAGAGCGATTATTGTATTTATGTATATACTATACAAGGTTGAGCAATAGAGGATATTGAATTTGAAACGGTAATCAGATTTGTTCAAGATTAGAGTTAGATAATACGAAAAGAGTTCAAGTCACCAATACTGTTCTGTTGTATTCCTAGAAATAGTGACGTGACCGGGCTCCTTATTACAAAGAATGCAATGATATTGATTGCTCATTCAATCCAACCCACAAACTTAAAAGGGATGTCAGAATGTCAAAAATCTTATCGTATTCTTAATCTCTTTTTCTTAAAAAATAGTTTACTAAGAAAAAAATAGACTCAAATGCATGATAATAAGGAATCTTCATAAACTACGACAATAAAGAAAAAGTAACAAGACTAAGAACATGAAACATTTAGCACAGCAACCAATCTCTCTCTGAAGATCTGTCAAAGGCACCCGCTTAAAAGACTTTTGCCATAATAACACCACAAAAAAGCAAGTAAGCATCAGTCCAATGAAGTCCAAAGCTAACACTTGACTGGTGAAACATCCAGAATTTCTTGGCAACTAAATAAACATAACAGCTTGAGAACACTGCCATACCCTTTTAACATCTCTGTTGGGGCCAAAACCAATAAAATAAACACAAAGAAAGGACTGGAGATCCTTGGGCAAACCCAATCTTCATCAATATTAGAATCAGAGGGTTTGTAAAACTAATTTGTGAGAAGAATCATTAACTGAACTGGAAAGATACACAGAGCTTTTATGTAGGGCAAAGAGGGGTTCAACTAATCTAGGTATCTTTCAACTAACAGAAGCTAGTTGTAAGTACAGTTTTCAACAGTTAAGTACAGCTGTCAAACAGTTGTTATAACAAAATTACAAGATAAAGTTATAGGACTGCTGTACATATTACAAAAACCCATTTACAGCCAACAGCAGTTTTGTCAAGAGAAATGTTGAGTAGAGAAAGCCATGAAAGAAATCTAGGGTTCGAACCTAAGCTCTGAATACCATATCAATCAGAAAGAATTTGAAAAACTATTTGTGAGAAAAATCATTATGATTTGAAAAGATACAACCAGGAGGTTTTGTATACGAGAGAGAAGATTCTCTTGATCTAACTAACTTACAACTAACTTTCTGTTATTTGTAAGTACAGTTGTCAACAATTAAGTACAGCAGCAGTCAAACAGTTGTTATAACAAAACAATTACAAGATAAAGCTATATTACTGCTGTACATATGGTAAAAGATAAAAACAATACACATAGAGTAAAAGTACCCTAATAAAATCAATGTGGTGATTTTAATGACTTTCAAATTCATCCTAAGAGTCTAATGGATGAAAAACAAATTAGTGCTCCCGTTAACGACATGAAAATTATGACTTCATACACAATAAAAAATGAAAAAAATGAGTCAATTATTGAACATACCGCCTCTGCACTAAACGGATAAAGTGTTGAGGTGGAACAAATGCACGCTCCATATCAACTAGTGCAACAACCATCTTTTTGGATTCATTTTTAAATGTCTCTAGGGCTGAAGTTGCAATTACAACAATCTGAAAATTGTACAAAATGAGCTAGATAATTCTAAAAAACAAACCAAGTTACATATGAATTACCGCACAGAATTTTTACCTCTTTCTTGAATGGAGGATATCTTCCAAGACCAGGTGTTGCATTTGCAGAAGCAGAAACAAGATCCACAAGCACACGATGTACCTAACACGAGAACAGAGAAAGAAAGATTTTATTTTCAGAATTTGCTCTAGTATACCACTCAGCTGATAGATCTATTTATAATAATGATTACAAAGATAGCAAATAATTACTACTATTTCAAAACAACAATTAAAATATCACTATTTCCTAAGATACATTGAACTAGGCTCAAAACAATAACTAAACTACTTGGAAGAGTAATGATCATTAAATGCTCCTATTTTCACTCCTCATTTGGTACTGGTCACAATTTCTTACAAATAAAGGTCAAGAAAAAATACCTATTTCAACATTGCAGTGTTCACGAGATGATATGAATAGCAAAGCAAAAACCGGTAACTAGTCAATCTCTATAAGAGTAAAGGTTGGTAGGGGAGTTTGTTTTGTTTCTTTTTTTCCATGGATTTGGTCTTGACCCCCCATGATCTTGTTCTCTTCTTTTTCTTTTTTTTTTTAATATGTTTCATGTGATGGCTTATGCCTAGCATGAGTTTCATAAAAGAAAGGTTAAAATAAAGCAAATGCATAAGGTAATAATAGAAAGGTACTTGATGCCCCCATAAGAAATTCACAATCAGTTGGGATATTCTAATCAATGGGATAGCAATCAATACATAATGACAAGAGATGATACAAATAGTTTTATGACCCAAATGTTCCAAAGATGCATCAGTAACTGACGCAAACAAAAAAAGACTATTAAAAGGTGTTTGGCAAACTTGAGAATTGGTTTAGAGCTGTGCAATATAAAACATTAAAACTAGTTATACAATCTATATGAATTTGCAGTAATCTTACAAGATCCTTTGTACCCCTTTTTGGTTTAGAACTAGCTTTTTATACGATTTCTCTCATGAAAGCATTAAGCTTTCGTAAGAAAATAGCATTAAGAAAAAAGAAAAGAAAACACAAACCATGGGAGGACCACACCTAACCCATGAAATCAAGCAAACATAAACTCCAGTATACCGAATTTAAAGAAAACTTCCATAATGCAATGGGAAATAGTTGATATCAAACAATAAAAACTATACCCATATAAGCATTCCACATAGGCTATTCCGCTAAAGTTCCAGTAGACATTGTTTAATATTAACCACTGTTTTGAATCTTCTAAAGATTTTGAAAAAAAAAAAATGGCAGAAAAACAAGTTAACTAGTGATTAACATATAAATTGATTAGTTTAAAATTAGCATTGCTATGGATTTCTTTCGAGCCAATTCTGGCTTTGAATCTAATGAAACAATAACTTTTTCTTAATTTAAGTGATTATGAAGCAAGACAACACATTCTAAAAGCAACTGCTTGAAATTAGTTGTCCAATTTTGAAGGTTGACAACCACACCCAAACGCTCCCTACCAACCTACAGTTCAGACTCTTTGTAACTTCACAAGTCACACCTTATGATATACCACTGTTTTTTTTGGAAGACCCACATATCATCAGGTCTCTAACTGCTACCCAAATTATTTTGGACAATCTTTACACAAATCTGAAACATTAATAGCTCTTGAAACAACACTAACAACACATTAGAAGCATACCTCATCGACACACAACCGTGATGGCTCCTTCGCCAGTTCAAGAACGCCTTTAATTAAGGATCTCAAACCTTTCTCTGGAGAGATAAGATAAGGTTGATATCCATCTGCTTCTAGGACAACCTGACATAAGCCAAAATGGGGGAATAAAGAGTCAAGAGACTAAGATTAACTAAAATCTAAATAAACAATACAAAAATCAAGGGAGAAGATTTACCCTCTTGACATTGTTTATGTCAAAGTGTCTGTCAATAGGAAGTTGCTTGATTCTGTTAGGAAAATTCCCTTCAAAACTGGCAACAACTTTCCAACCATTACCCTGCAAGGAAATAGAGGAAAGAACTTAGATACAGAAAAATACTATGCTTGTCCCCTTATTTGAAATACATAAGAAATAGATTACAAATCAAAGGATCAATATAAAGAGTTCAAGCATTTGAATAATTTTCAGAGCCAGATTGAAAAGGTTCAACAACTTTACATTGTTATGCAGCTTAGTTGTCTCCTTATTTATCATCTTCACTGAATGTGGGCGTAACCTAGATCCTTGGAACAATTTTTTATGATAAACTTTCACTTTTTGGAAGAAATAAAGATAGATTTAAGTAATCTGCAACCAATCCTGTAGTTTGGTGTGTTTGGTTGAAAGAGAATGCTCGTATTTTAATGTGAATCCCTTTTCATTATCAGACACACTAAAAAATTGGAAACTTTTGTTCCTTCACTATTTTTTTTACCACTCTTCACCTGGTGGTTTTCTGTTTTGTCTTTAGGATGGGAGGACTCCTTATTCTCATTTCATTAACTTTGTAATTTTTTCGTCTTATGCCAATAAATTCCCTTATACACACAAACACACACAAAGGTGCAGCACAAAATCAGTTATAATTTGCCCAATCTCTTCAAAGGTATGTGTTTTTGATATTTTCTTCTTGAATTATTTTAGCTCCTTTGCTCCAACAAGATCTTTCTCTTTGAACCCCTCCATCATAATATTTTTTGAAATAACTCAATTGTTGGATATCTCATATTGAATAGAAATATTAACAAATTATAATATACAAGTAGATGCAAACTTCATCTTACAAGTCGATTTTGTAAGGTTGAATTAGACTTAAAGTTCACTTTCTACGATGGTATTCAAGCTTATCTTAGCATGGTTTGTTAGGTCTATCGTGTCACCCACTATCGAATCACCCATAAATATTTATTCACAGGGTCAAGATGTCTAGTACTTAATGTGAGAGGGTGTGTTAGAGATCCCATATCCTAAAGAGATGATCAAAATATAGTATATAAGTGAGCACGGTTGTAGGTGGCATCAATTGTCCCATGGCATAGGCCAAATGGGCCAACTCACAATCGAATCATGGCACTTGGACTGTTACGCTCTTAACTTCAAAGAATCGCTCCCTAACTATCAGCTATAGCCTTTTATCTAGTGGTAAGCGTTTGATCCAACAATTGGTATCAGAACAAGGTCACGAGTTTAATTCCCAGTGGAGTAATTGTTTAGGGGAAGATTGTTACAGGTTGCACAATTGTCTTGTAACAAAGCCCAAGTGGGCCGAGTCACAATCGAAGAGTTCAATTCTTAGTGGAACAATTGTTAAAGGGGAGACTGTTGTAGGTGGCATAAATTGTCCCGTGACGCAAGTCAAAGGGGCCAAGTCACAATCGAATCGTGACCTTGGGGTGTTACGTTCTTAACTAGAAAGAGTTGTGCCCAACTATCACCTATAATTTTTGGCCTGGTGGTAACACTCGATCCAACAAGCACAAATCTTAATTTACAAGTTGATTTTGTAAAGTTGAGTTAGATTTAATGTCACTTTCTAAGAATGTCATTATAATATCTTCAACAACCTTGATGTACCTTGGATCATCTCATATGAGCAATTTTTGCCTTTAATTGTGTTTATCTTGGAATTTTTTTTCCCTGAATTAGCATTTGAGCTATGTCTTTCTCCAACTGGAACTTCCTCGTTGAAGATCTCATCAAAATATTCATGAAATACCTCATAATATCATTATTATATCTTGGAATACCTTAACGTATCTTTGTAAAATAATTGTATTTGCTTATTGTTTCCTTGTTTGATTAATATCTTCTATTAGTATAAATAAAGCTCAGGTTCTTTTGGGATCACATCCATAACATCATTAAGCCCAAGAACAGAATCCCTATAGTTCTATAGTGTCTCTTCCTACTTCCCTGCCTAAACACTATAATTTCAACATGGTGTTAGACTCATTGCATCTACCTTGAGAATAATTTTTTTCACAGAACTTGATTACTACCAAGACCACAATTATTAGTGTTTTTCCATCTTTGTTTACTCCTTATCGGTCTGTCTTTGAATTCTGTTGTATTGAGATTTTGGACCTGGGCTTTTGTTCTGCTGCACATTGTTACTATCATTCCAATAACTTACTGCTGCAGAAGGATCATTTCCACCTAACCTGATTAAGACACACACAGAAAAAGGTAAAAAAAATCTATCAAAGCAGTCGGTTTTCAGCCCTGTGGCATCAGCCACACCTAAACTACCCAAATGATGATATACACTCTCCAGTGTGCTCCATTCACCTCGTACTAAAGCTTCCTTAGTGATTGCTGCAACATGTTATCCTACTGTGAGGTATCACTTCTGTGGTTCTGTTAAGGAACGCATTACAGATTCCATAACTAACTTTCCCAAAGTGTTATTCCTCTCTCCCTTTGTGTTTTGGTCGAGGGGAGGGGTTTGGGTGGTATTTTCAAAGATTCCAGGGATGAAACTTGCCCCTTTAACAGTCTAAAAATATCTATGACCTTGTCCGAGGGCAGGGAGTGCTATTCGTATTTCATTATATTTCACAATTTGTTTCCTTAATCAATCAAGAATAGTAATCTTCAATCACTCCATATAGAAATTAGTGTTTTCACTTTGGAGCGCACAATCACAACATTATACACAAGAGAATACTATTCAGAATATCTATACTTTACCTTCCTCATTCACAAGCTAAATCCCTATAATTTCAACACTTTTTCAAATGATTTTTTTATAAGAAAATACATTGGTTAAGAGAGACAGTACAGAAGCAAGGACATGATATCTTCCTACATAAGGGGAGAAATGAAAGTCAATTGAACGAACCACACTAGTTTAATATCCAATAAAACTATGAGTACACAGAAATTGATCAGATCAAACTATTAGTAATAGCACCAATCTCTTTTGACATCAAATTTTCCCCATGAAAATATGTAAGCTTGCATCTATAAAATGTAAAAATAAATAACAAAAACTACCAACCTCGCCTCCAGTAAGATGTTGAAGAAATTTGTCCTCAAATTCACGGCATAACTGCAAGGCTAGAGCTCTTGTACCTTCAGAACTACTAACCATTTCTTCACCAAGTTTCATTAACTCTTCTTGAACAATTTGAGACTTTCCCTGAAGACTGCAGCATTTATAACAAACAAATAGATTTTAGGGCCATTCAAAACCAAAACTAACTCTAAAAATACAGAAGGAAAAGGAAATTACCAAACCAAACTGAGGCTGTTGGAATTTCTTTGGTTTTTTATGGGGGTGGGGTGGGGTGGGGGTAGAGATTCATTTAAAAGGACAAATTAACTCAACCTAACCAAATTATCAGGCAAAGTCAACATTAGAACTAATTACTAACAATAAACATATTACACAAAAAGTAAGAAATATCAATAGAAATTGAATCACACAATCTCTCATCACTTATCATATAGTGGAAATTTAAATAATCACTCCATTTTCTCTTATTATTTAATGTTGTTGCACACCATTCTCCAGTCTACTCCTTGTGAAAGTCATAGCTGTCAATCCCATATACCGGCACAAAGCAGCTGACCCCAAAAATCAGACAGCTCTGACAACCTCTATTCTAATATATATTACTAAAAACAAAAAAAAATGCCAAAATTCATAAACTACTTATAATTAATAAATAAAACCTCAAAATACATTAACAAAGCATATAAGTGGCTGCTGCCAGTCAGCAGCTAGATACTAATGCAAAAAATAAAAAGAAAAAGACAATAGATAGTCGATGAAAGAGAAAAAGGAAAACAGAGACAAAAAGGGAAATAGAAGTGTTGGATGTGAAAGAGAAAGGATAAAGAAAAACAAAGGACAAAAGAGAAAAAGATGCGTAATTTTGTTTTTTCTAATATTCATTCTGATAGTTAGGGACCGAGTCTTGTCACTTCTTTTGGTTTAATTATTTTGTAAGTTTCATTTATTAATTATCTCAATGACTTGGGTTTATTTAATGAAAGACAAATCTAAACTTATATCCATATTTATGTCTTTCTTCAATGAAATTAAGAACTAGTTTGGAAAGATAATTACAATTCTCAAAAGTGATAATGCTAAGGAATATTTCTTTTGTTGCGTTTTCTTCATTCTTATCTTCCCAGGAAATTTTACATCATTAACATGTCCTCTGATGTACATCAAAGCCCAAGGGCGTGGTGAGGAGGATCATATCAAGACTCAATTCAAGACTTAGGTGGATCCATGATGAGAGGAAGGCTTAGAAGGGTACAAGAGACATTGCAACACAAGGTGGCTCATCTGTTGGAGGCCCAAATATTGAAGGACCCACACTCCACAAAAAAAAATGGTATAACAAAGAGAAAGAATAGACATCCTATTGAAATTGCATGCTATCTAATGTTGAATACTAATGTTCCTGTTCATCATTGGGGAGATGCAGTCTTCACTGCCTGTTTTCTAATCAATAGGATTTCTTCTTCATCTTTTGAAAATAAAGTTCCTCACTCTATAATTTTTCCAAATGACCCTTTATATCATGTCTCTCCAAGTGTGTTCAGATGTACTTGTTTCGTTCATAAGTATCTCCAGGTCTTGACAAGCTTTCTGCAAAGGATATTAAATGTGTCCTTTTGGGATATTCTCACCTTCAAAAAGAGTATAAATGTTATTCTCCTACAATCAAAAGGTATCATATGTCTGTTGATGTTACCTATTTTGAGGTCACACTTTTTTTTCTTATACACCATCGACATTCTTCATTTGTTCAACAGGTTCTTCATGTACCATCCTGTGATATATTGATTATTCTTACTTCCTCTCAAACTCAAACTCAAAGTGCAGACAACATTGTTCCACCCCCATTTCTCACATACTAGTCAGGCCCAAACAACTCTTTCATCCTTACCTGAAGATTCGTGACTCATATCCTCCACCACCAAAATCGCATACCACGGATCCTTCATCCTCCTCGCCTTCTCTTGACTCTGATCATGCTTGACCTATTGCTCTTAGAAAAGGTATTCCTTGGAAGGAATCTTATATCTTGGAAAAGTAACAGAGTTGCTGGCTGATCTAGTGCACAAGTTGAATATAGATTTATGATCCTAACTACTTGTTAACTTGTGTGGATGAAACACCTCCTTCAAGAGTTGAAATTTTGTGAAAATTAGCTGATTAAGTTGAACTCTGTCAACCATGCAGCTCTTCAGATTGCCTTCAACCGATGTTTCATGAGAAAACTAAATACATTGAGATTGATTGTCAGCTCTAATGAACAACTCGCAGACCTTTTAACTAAATCTCTAAAAGGACCTTGGACTCAGTTTATATGTTCCAAGATTGGTGCATATGATCTATGCTCCAGCTTGAGAGAGAGTGTTGAAGTGTAATGTTTTTTTTTTGTTATTATTTCTCTTGTTTGTAATCACCTTTAGGGTTAGGGTTTAAGGTAAGGTCCTTACCTCCTTTTGTAACACACACACAGATATATATACATCAATAAAAGGTACAACAGTGTATGTTGAATACAATGTTTTCTCCATCTTATTTCTCTTAAGTTAAACAAAACATACAAGTAAACACCCAAAAAAGACAAATACAAGTTTACTAGATTGGAATTTTCAATCATCATATTCAAAATCCTAGTCATCTTTATCATTTGAAGATTTCAGTTTTGAAAATTAAAATCCCAAAAATAACCCTCCAAAAAATCTCGATGTCTCTATTCTAAGGTAATTTTAGGAATCAATAGATAGCATCATTATTCAGTCCGCTACAGCAGTCCATGTAGCAGGTAGGCGTCACTCCACACTACTAAAACCCTATAGAGGTGCTATAGCACGCTATTTAAAACCTTGGTTGTATCCCCTTTCATTCATTCAAATGTTGATAAGCCTATTTGAAAAACATCAAAAGGCAGAACGAACAGAGAATATTGAAGCACCAGCGCTAACAAAAGAAAGAGGATAGTAATGATTTTTGTTAAATATTTACAATGGACAACAAAGAACAAAACATAAGCTAGTAAAAACAAATACCCGGTGAGGAGAGTTGGAAGCCTGAGCTTCATACGACTGCGAATCTGTCCAGCAAGAGCCTCAACTAAAGCAACTCTACCTAGCTTGCTTTGAGGGGCGCCAGTCAATATTGATTTCAAACTTTCAGTCTCAGCACGCCAAGCAGTCTCCAATGAATTCTCAGATGAGCCACTCCCAGACTGTGCAGAAGCTATAGAAACAGATTGCCCTATCAAAGCAACCCATGGAATATCAGAGGTTTTAGGGGGTCCCTGGTTCAATAGGAGAGCCTGCACCGCTGCAAGAGCTTTTGGTTCTGATGAAGCTTGATCAATTTTACTTATAACACCAACAGTTCTGGTGGCTACAATTAAAACCAACAAAAAGAGTTAGATGAACTAGTACTATGACGATGATTTGGTACAACACAAGAAAGGAATTTGTAAACTTGGGAGGTTTGATTGGGTCTAAGAGCAATTCTCCCAAAAGCTTAGGGTGAGATTCACGAATGACTTTATTTAACACACACCTCATACAAATTCACTTTGGGATTAAAGAATAGTGCACAGGCTCACTTTACCTCATACTGAATTCAACTTTATTTAAAAAAAAAAATGAGGCCACCAAAAATCAAAACCCCTAAGAGTCCTAACAACTCAGTCATTTACACTATCACCATGTCAGGGGCCAACTCTGTAGAACTGTCTGAGGCATGTGATTGGTTTTATAGAGCTAATAAAACAATTTAGAGTTATTATTTCAGGGGGAGGGGCGATGAAAACATTATCTGGAAACTTACATTCCGAATCATACTCCTTAGCTACTCTAAGGGCTCGTGATGATGAAATTTCTGGCACCTGAGCAGCAGGAACTACTACCAGCAAAATAGCATCGTTGTGCTCAACATATTCACTGATCTAGAAATGACGAAAGAGAAGACATCAAACTTCTCTACAAAGAGCATTCCTCAAAAACAACCATAGATCTAAGAAATAAATAAAAGTAAACATACCCACCACCATCAATCGAGAGTGAAGGATATTAGGCCACAAAGCAACATACTCGAATTTAAGATAGAATATACCTACTCACCATTTTGTCATCCACTATCCGCTGGTCCAATCCAGGCAAATCAATCAATTTCAATGGAGGTGCTGCAGAATTTTAGGACAGAACAAAACGATTAAGTCCCATGATACCAATGCATGTAAGCATAGAGGGAGGAAGCAACATACAATTTGATGATGGGCTTACCAGTACTGGTACGAAGTTTGAGATATATTTCATCACGGCCCCTACCTGATGAGCCTTTGCTTAGTCTATCCTGTAGTGAATGTCGAAGGGCACCTAAGAGAAAAAAAAAATGGAAGAAGAGTAAGACGAAAAGAAACATTGATTGATATCATTTAAACAATTGTGGAGTGAAGGTGATTCGTACTTGCCGAAACCTGTTGAGTTTTGTTTTCAATTTGCAGGATGATTGACTTGCTGCTTAAAGAGGTATCTCTATTCAATTCAATGCTAATGGGAGCCCGGGTGGCACCATTTTCACCAGTTGGCTGCAGTTTCCAACGGATTAGTGGGCACAGAGATAGAGATTAAAGAGGAAATAGAAGAAAAGGAGGAGAAGGCAAATAGGCAATACCAAAACAGGATGTCCGATGAGGCTATTCAAGGAAGCAGATTTTCCAGCACCCTGATCCACCACCATAACGGATCCAACGAATCATACATAGAATACAAATATGAGAATGTTGATTGAAATGCGAATGGAAGAAAAACTTACGACATTGCCGAGTGCGACGACATTGAGGAAAGTGGAAGGGCGTTTGTAGTTGTCGACATCTTCGTCGGCGAGGACGGCAGCGGCTTGGCGCATGGAATCGGAGAGCTGAAGCAATTCTTCGATTGCGTCCATGGGATCTGAATGAAGTTAGGTTTGCGGAGAGCGATTTGATTGGATTGTTTGTTGCAAATGCAAATGCAAATGCAAAGAGAGGACTACACTAACCAAACTCCAATTAAATCACCGTTGCACCCTCTCTCTCATTCTGATTGCAACTTTCTTCTTCCTTTTTCCTTCATTACATCACATAACATTACTCTATTCTCAGCGCTCCCATTATCTTTACCAAAAATCACTTTAGTTTAACATAACAACAACAATTTCCTTTGCCCCATCGCACTTCCCAAACTATTTACACTTTTTTACTATACCACACGCCCAAAAATAACCTCCATTCACTCTCTCAAAAATATTTATAGTAGCCCCCTAATACCCCCTCTATCTTTTTTTTTTTTTTAAAATAATTAAAATCAAAAACAAACCCATTTTTTTTTTTTTCCTCCTTTTTTCTTTTTTTTTTTTTTTTTTTTTTTTTTTCACTTAAAAATTT
>Ga0099824_1000985_pt1 | contig 38209 bp, 38 predicted proteins | sample SiratrowhiteBW_FD_76837 | JGI IMG/M metagenome (GOLD analysis project Ga0099824, IMG submission 76837) | Root nodule microbial communities of legume samples collected from California, USA - Siratro white BW | ecosystem: Host-associated > Plants > Roots > Nodule | place: USA: California... | reverse complement strand
CCAGAGTTCGACGATTTTATCATCCTTAAACTTTAAAATATGAACTACTGCAAAACCAATATCTTCCGAATTCTGCTTTAGGTGAGAATGTACAGCAACGAATTTATCATCTTCTAAAATATGGTGGATTTTGAAAATTTTATTTGGATTTGTTCTGGCAGACTCTTCCATAGCAAGCATTAATGTCTCTGCATCGCCTTTGAAGTAGGCATTATGATGCTTGAAATTTTTTCCGACATATAACCGAAAACCTTCATGAGAATGTCCTTTGGCTGCCAGTTTCAGGAAGTTTTTAGCGATTTCTTTCTTAGTCATGATTCAGGATTTAAAAGTAAACTAAGATATGAAATTAAGCGCTACAAATTTTGCAGAAAAGAATTGAATAATTATAAAATTAAACTTCTTCCGATTTGATTTTGGAAAGGTCTATACCCAATTTAGCAAATTCTTTTTCTCCCAATTCAGTGATGTAAAAGTGTTTGTCTGAAGCCTCATTTTTGGCAATCCATTTTTTGTCTGCAAATGTTTCAAAAAGCAGTTCGCCAAGTTTACCTCCAATATGGCTGTAGCATTTTTTAGCTGGTTTTATAGTGTTTTGAGTTTTCATTTTTTCTTTAGATTTTCTTTTTTGAAGCAATTTTAGAAGCCAGATATGCCATTGGAAGATAAGTTAAAACCAAATCGACAGCGCTAAACCAAATTGGAGATGGAAGTGTAAAAACCATTGTGATGCCGCCAAATAAAAAGAAAGCTCCGATAATAAAAGCCAGTTTTGTTTTGTTAGAAGCCGCAGATAATGCAGTTGTAAGTGCTCCAGCAAAAGTTCCAATGGCGTGGGCTAAAAAAGGAAATAGAAAATGCTTTGGCTCAAATAAGTGCATGCTAGCCTGTAAACCTTCTGTAGTAGTAACATCCGCACCATTTGGTGGCGGAATTATAGAACCGCTTATCAAAATGATACTCATATTGACAATGCTTCCGACAACGAGACCTGCAATTACGGCCAAAGTATTTCTTAAAATAGGGTTCATAATTTTCGCTTTTATTGTAACGAATTTATGAAATTTATTCTTTTGTTAAATTATTAATTGAAAGATTGCCTGAACTCAATTGGAGAGACATTAGTCTTTGTTTTGAACAATTTGCTAAAGGATTGCTGATGTTCAAAACCTAATTCAAAAGCAATTTCGCTAACAGATAAATTAGTAGTCGAGAGTTTTTCTTTAGCTTTTTCGATCAGTTTATTATGAATATGCTGCTGTGTGCTTTGTCCTGTATGATGTTTCAGTAAGGCGCTTAAATAATTTGGTGATACGTTCAAGTTTTCGGCAATATAATGCACTGTCGGAAGTCCCTTTTTTGTTAAAGAATCGTTGTTGAAATAGTCTTCGAGCAATTTTTCTAATCGTGCCAGAATCTGATGATTGCTTATTTTTCGAGTAATAAACTGGCGGTTATAAAAACGCTCAGAATAAGTCAATAGCAATTCAATTTGAGCGATAATAACATCTTGACTGAATTTATCTATATTGGATTGGTATTCCTGCCGAATATTTTGAATGATGTCAATTATCAGTTTTTCCTCTTTATCAGAAAGATGAAGCGCTTCGTGAACTGCGTATCCAAAATATTCATATTGCTTGATTTTCTGTGCAAGAGGCGTATTCCATAAAAAATCAGGATGGATCAATAATGACCATCCTGTATGCTGCATTTCGGCATTTCCTTCTATAGAAAAAACCTGTCCTAGCGAAATAAAAAGTAAAACACCTTCTTTGAAATCATATTCCTGTTGCCCGTAACGCATTTTGGCATTTGCGTTTCGTTTCAGTGCAATCGAATAAAAATCGAGCATCAAGCTTTTTGGCTCGTCTTCATTCAAGTATTTTAAATCTTCAAAATTATAGACGCTCACCAAAGGGTGTTCAGGTTTTGGCAAGTTTCTAAATTCATGAAATTCGCTGATACTTTTTATTCGGACCGGTTGTAGATTTGCCATAGTCTAAAGTACTTAATTTTGATTATAAATCGAAGCAAATTCTATAGCATAATCTGACAGTTTTGTTTTTCCTAAAACTGAAGGACGATTTTGCTCATAATCTGCGCCCAATGTATTGTTGTAAAGTGCTGCGTACATTTCTACCAAACCTTGCGCAATTTTTGGCTGCATTCCAACAGAAATTAACCCGTTTAAGGTTTCTTCATCGCTAATTAACTTCCATTCTAAATTGGGTTTGCCTATTGCTTCACCCAAAATTTTTGCAGTCTGATGGCCAGAAAGTTCTTCACTCGCCACATAACGTATTTTTTTTCCATCAAGTGGAGTGGTGATTTCTTCTGCAATAGCTTCTGCAATGTCATTTGGAGAAACCCATGGAATCAATGAATCAGCTCCATAATTTGCCGAAATAAAACCTTGATTTTTTATCGCAGGAATATATGCCAGTAAATTGTAGTAAAATGAAGTCGGACGCATAAAAGTAATTGCAACATCTGAAAGCTGATTCAAGACAGCTTCGATTTCATTATAACGCTGAATGATTCCAGATTTTTCTTTTAAATGTGCGCCAATACTGCTTAAGAAAACAACACGTTTCACTCCAGAAAGTTTGATGGCTTCTGCGTAATTATTTCCAATTTTTCGGGTAAAGGCATCCAAGTCGAGATTCGGATCAAAATAATTTGTACGCGGAATCATGCAATAAACGGCATCTGCTCCAGTAAAGGTTTGAGTTAAAAAACTTAAATCTTCTACAGAACCAATTGCAGCTGATGCGCCTAGTTTTTCAATTTCTTCTTGTCTGTCGTTACTGCTTGTGATTACAGTAACAGTATTTCCTTTTTGTACTAACGCCTCTGTTAATGGCTTGCTAATGTTCCCTAAAGAACCTGTAATTATTATTTTCATTTGTTCTATATTTTGATATTACAAAGTTGCGTAACATCAGAACAAATCATTTAGCCGAATCTATTGTTGTTGTAGCCTTTTTTAAAGCAACCTTAGTTTTTAGATAAAGCCCTTTCGGTTTCTATTTGAGGTTTTCCAGTTGCATTAGGCTGTCCTTTTCCGGTTTCAATTAGTTTTTTCAAACTGTTCTCGATATAGTTGCTCCAGCCAGCTTTGCAAACATCAAAACATTCATATTCTGGAACCAGACCAACATGTGTAAAAGTGAGCTTTGTTTTACTGTCTTCTTGCGAAATATCAAAAACGGCCGTAGTATTGGTCCATTCTGTATCGTCTTTGGTGAAATTGAAATAATTTTCCTCAATCAGCCAAACAATTTTCTGGTTCGGAATGACTTCGATCAGTTTTATTTTGCAGCGGTGAACATCTTCATAATGGTATTTGAATTCGTCGCCTTCATTTGCTGTTTTCCCTTCAATTTCTTCCGACCACCAGCCTTTAACGTTTTGTATGGCTTTAAAAACTTCTTCGGGTGATTGATTGACAATTATTGTTGTGGTAAAATCTTGAGTATTCATAATCAATTGACTTTTAAATTAGTAAAGTAAAATTACAATCTAAAAATCAAATGATTAAGGTGTCTAGAAGACAATTTTGAGGTGTATTTCGGACAGGTTTAGATTTTAGATTTTAGATTTTAGATTTTGGATTTTAGATTTTGGATTTTAGGATTTGGAATTTTAAATTATAATATTGCTTTAATCTTTTCTGGAATTGTATTGATTATTTCAAAATGTTTTGCCATTACATTTTCAAGCTCTAATGTTCCGCCTAAAATAATCATTTCTTTATTCCTAAAACGTTTTCCAAGTCTATCCTCAAGCATAATTTTTTCCATGCTTTGAGCCATTTCAATTTCATTCAAAAAATCATTAGGATGACCAGCGGTGCAAATTACAAGTCCGTACGGAATGGTTTTCATTTTTCTTGAAGTTTCATTTTGTCCGTACGCATATCCAACAGAATAAACACGATCAAACCAGCCTTTTAGTTTTGCAGGACAATCGCTCCACCAAACTGGATACAGGAAAATAATACAATCTGCATTTTCTATTTTTTCCTGTTCTGCTAAAACATCTGCTGGAATCGGAAGCTGTGTTTTGGCAAATCCTTCGCGCTCATATTCTGCTTCAGACATATCGCTGACAAAATTTAATGCATATAGATCTGAGATTTCTACATTCCAGTTTTCATTCCCCAATGCTAATTTTAATCTTTCCAAAACCTGAAAAGTGTACGATTTTTTGCTTGGATGCGCGTAAACGATTAGAATATTCATTTTTGATTTTTTAGATTTCAAATTATTTAAAAACCACAACCGATTTGTACGAAAATACAAATTAAATCAAAACAAAATTAATCTTCAGAAAATTCTAAAATATCTCCAGGCTGACAGTCTAAAACTTTACAGATGGCTTCGAGCGTACTGAAACGAATTGCTTTCGCTTTACCCGTTTTTAAGATAGAAAGATTGGATAATGTCAAATCTACTTTTTCTGAAAGTTCATTTAATGACATTTTTCTTTTTGCCATCATGACGTCTAAATTTACTATAATGGGCATAATTTTTTGTTTATATGGTTAAATCAATTTCAGATTGGATTTCGATTCCTCTTTTAAAAATCTGTCCTACAACAAATATTATAATGGCCATAAAGATCCAAATACTATGGCCTTCGAGATTGAGAGATTCGAGCGAAGGAAGTTTTACACCTTTAATAATTAGCCAATTGTTGAATTTGAAAGCCCAAAAAGAAAACAACCCAATTCCGAAAGCCAAGTATGAAAGGTAAGATATAAAGCGTCCCATCTCAGCAGTAAAAGGCTGTTCGATATTTAATTTTTTGTCGTGAAGCATTTTTACAATCAGATAAAACATAATCGCTTTTAAGATTGCAACAATGCTAATAAAACATATTTCTTGAATGTAAAAACTTGGACTGAAATTGTACAGGTCTAGTAAATCAAGAAAACGGGCATTATAGGAATTTATAGTCATAGTGTAAATTCCATTAAAAAGATACATACCGGCTTCAACACATAAGCCAATAAAAATAATCCATGATAAGATGTTCAGGATTTTTAGAATCTGTGGTGTTCCAATTTTAAGTTCCATGCTATTCAAGATTAAAAGTTATGCTGCTAAAATAATAAAAATTTATTGATAAACAATAAATAAATAGTTTTTATCAAAAAAAAGCTTCAGCGATGAAGTCTGCTGAAGCTTTAAATATGTATGTTGAAATTGCTGTAGCTTATTATTATGGATTGTCAATTATCCATTTTCCTTTTTCTTTTGCAATATCGAATACTTTCTGGCCATGTTCGGTCATTAAATTCTGCTGAATCATACGTTCAGCTCTTTCGATGTTGGGTTTGCTCCATTTACTGGTTTTTGGATTTCGGGGAGAGAAAGTGAGGTAGTAGCTTTCTCCGTCTCGTTTTTTGCAGAGGCTGTCAATCCATCCAAAACAAAGCGCTTCTTCGGTAGCTTCGATTAAATTTACACTTTGTGTTTTGCTTTTTTTGTGATACAAGATTAACCAAACCGATTTTTCTATTTGGCTATTTTCTTCAAGCCAATTTCTCCAATCTTGTCTAGTTGGAGCATAAACAGCCAATTTTCCGTCTTTAGTTTCCATCTTTTTTAGTTTTACTTCGTAAAGGTAAAATGACCTTGTGACAACTGCATGTCAGTAATAAAATTAAAAATAAAGTTTTGAAAAATAATACGTTATGTGTTTCAGTTTACTGCTGAATCTGTTTTCTTAAATCTAAGTTGAGATTGTATTGCTCTTCAATAGGGATAATTTTTCTTTGTACTTTATTGATATCACTTCCTTCTTCTGACCATAAAAATGGATAAAAATTGAAAACCTGATCGCCTTGTAAAGCAATCACTTCTTTTTTCCAATCTTCCCATCGGCTGCCTTCGTAATATTTGTCTAGGTCATTATTAAAACAGAATTCTAAAAATTGCGAATAAGTAATATCGAGAGGCTCGAATTCTAAATTATCTGGAGCAAAATAATATATTTTTCCAAGATCTGCTCCAAATGCACCTCCATTTAGCAAATAAAAGCCACCTAAGGCATCGTCGGCAATTAAAAGATGAGAAGGCGTTTCTCCAAATTCTTTAAAAGATTTTCCTTTGTTCCAATCGGGAAGGCTGCGATTTAATTTTGCGCTTCCAGAACCTAATATTCTGATCCAGCCGTTATCGATTAAAATTCCGCCAGTTTTATACACAATTGCGCCCATGGGCGAGCTGGTTGTTACTTGCGTATGATACAAAGCGTCTTTTGCTTTTTGCGGATCTGCGGGAAGGATTTCAACTTTGTTTTTAGCAGAAGCGGTCCATTCTTTTATTAATTTCCATCCAGAATCATTTTGATCGATAAGTTCGTTTATAGGTCGCATTTTTGTTTGTGAAAAAGTTGTTATAGTTAAAAATGTAAAGGCGAGTAGGGGTAAAAGTTTCATTAGGTTTTTTGGGTTAATATGGTTTAGTCATTATTCGAATTAGAACTCCTTTACGTTTTACAATGTTTTTGTAATCCCATTGAATTTCTTTGCTTTTCTCGAGCCAGCGCTCCAGATCTTCTTCATTTATCTGGCTTGCGTTTGTATATCGCATTTCGGCGGCTTTAAATGAACCTTCATTTTGAAGTTTTTCTTCATCAAAAGATTGTCCACTCCAGAAAAGCAACCGAACAGAATCTTTTAATTTGCTATAACCTACAATAGGATTTCCGTCTAGAAACCAGACAGGATGTGCATGCCAGATTTTGTTTTCGGCTTCGGCTAAGTTTTTATGAATAATTGCATAAAGAAAATCGCAGATTTCTTTATTTTCTGCTGTCTGATAATTATTGTATTCTTGAACCGTCATATCTTCAACCTTTAAGTTATTGTATCTCTTTTGTTAGTTCAAATAAAATATAAGTTCCATTGCCTGATTGTCCTCTCGATTTTTCTACAAATCCTTTTCTGAGGTAAAAATCAATTGCTTTGGTATTGCTTACAAGGCATTTAAGCGTAATTGGAAATGCTGTTTTCTGTATTGTGGCTTTTAATAATTGGGTGCCAATGTTTTTTCCTTGGTATGCATTATCAACGTAAAGATGGTGGATAAAATTGTTAGGCATCCAAATCGAAATAAACCCGACGGGAATATCATCTATAAGTGCACTCAGAATATATTCTCCCTGAGTTTGTTTGTCAAAATCTTCAAGTTTAAATTCTGATGTGTTTTGCTCTGTAAATGTTCGTTGTCGTTCTTTTAAGAAAATGGTTCTTAAAAGCGGTAAATTGACTTTTTTTGCTTCTTCTACAACTACCATTTTCGAATTTACATTTAGTGTTCGTAAGTGTAGGCAAGGTAAATAAAAAAATCCGACTTGTTTATGCAAATCGGATTTTGATGTATTTTATGGCTGAAGCTTTTTCATGAATTCATTCGAAGCCAGTTCCAAAGCTTTATAATAATTTCCTTTTTTAAGTTCGGGAACAGAATAAGTGCTTATTATGTTTTGTGTGTCTTCTGTACTTAATTTGTATTTTATAAAATCGACACTTATAACCTGAATTTGTCTTAATTTTTTACTTAAGATTATTAAAAGAGTAGGGTCTAATCGCGGGTCTTTTGATAGAAATTTATCCAGTTCCAAAGTATATTCTTCCAAGGATTGGAATGGCGCGTAAGATGGAGTTGTAATAACGACAATTTTATAAAGATATTTTTTTTCGAAACCGTTTAGCGTAGAATTCAAAGACTGAAGTTCGGCTGGTGCCAGTATTTTTTCGAAGTCGTTGACACAGTCTGTAGATCCTGAAAAAGAGTTTTTTAACTGAGAAGCAAAATCAGTGTCGTTTTTTGTTTGGGCAGATAAAAGAACTGAAGATAACAGTACGAGCGTATAGAATAATTTTTTCATTCTGTGGCAGATTAGATTTGGTGCAGCAAAAGTAGCACATTCTTTATTTTAAACAGATGAAAAATAGAATAGTTTTGGTTTTAAGTTTAAAAAATGTTGTGTCTTATAAATAAAATCCGATCTGTTTTTCGCAAATCGGATTTTAAAGTTTTTTATCGCAATAAAGGCAGCAAATGATCCCATTTTAATTCTTTAGCAAAATCTAAAGCAGTTTTGCCTGTTGCGGTTTTAGCATTTTTATCTGCACCAGATTCCAATAAAACTTCAACAGAAGTCTGATTTCCAGCAATAGTTTCACGATGCAGAAAAGTATATCCTAATTCGTCTTGGCTTGATAATTCTTCAGGATTATTGGTAACGAATTCAATAAGACTTTCTTTCATGTTCTTGCTCATTGGGTGTTCGATCAGATTTTCGGGTTTTTCTTTTTGCTCATTTACAATCAGAATATCATTAAAATCACCAAAATCAAGTCCCCAAGCTTCATCATGAGATTCTCTTTCATCGTCGCTCATCTCAGAACGCATTGCTTGAATTGTAAATGCCCCATAAGTTTGGCCATTAATAGCAAACAGCCAGTCACTGATTTGATTGACCGGAATTGCAATTTCATCTCCGTTATTTACATTCGTCAATTCGTTCGGATCGTTTACTAATACTCCGTATATAGTTTCACCGTCAAAGTTTACATCGTTAATCCACATGTGCTCAACGACAGTTTCGTTGTCTATTTCTTGTGTAAAAGCCAATTTCACGCACGCAACGTCTAATCCAGGTACTATTCTTCTGTATTCCCAAGATAGCTCTCTCCAGAAATATTTAAAAGTTTCCTGAGCTTTTTTGTAAGCTTCAATCATTTTTGGGTTTTCTCCGTCGGCGTAGAATATTTTTGTTTCTTCCATTATATATAATTAAATGATTCTTATAGAATTGAATAGTTTTAACGATAAAAAAACCGATTTGTTTCTGCAAATCGGTTTTTATCATAAGAAATAAATTTTAAAAATTTACATCGTCAGCAATATTTCCGCCCTGCTCTGCAGCAAATTTTGCGGCATATTCTTTTTGTTTTTGCTGCTGATAATCATGAAATTCTGTAATATCAGCTGAATTCCAGTTTTGGTTTTGTTCAGTCATCCATTGCATTGCTACAGATTGGAAATCGGCAAGATTAATTCCGAAATTTTCCAAAATCCATTGCGCACCATCGATTCCGTATTCGTATGCAGCTTGTCTTGCTCCAGCCAATTCTTCGTAGAAATAACGATCGCTTTTTATTCTTTCTAAATTGGCGGCGCCTTCTTCAGAAATTTCAGCTTTTAGGTTTTCTAGTTGAGGTACAGTTACATTTTCAGCATAATATTGTCCGAATAAAGTAGTAACGGTAAACGAAGTATCTTCGCCCATACGTTGTGGCCAGATTGTATTTAATTCTTCCCAAACCGCTGGCTCAAATCCCATGGCTTTGCAAACTTCTAAATAATCAATTCCTGCACTGATTTTAAGGCACATTGCCGTATAAGTTCTTAAATCAACACCGTGTACTGGCTCTAAAAACGGATTATTATCATCTGCTTTTACAAATCCAGAAGTTTGAACTCCTGTATATTTTAATGAATTTGCATGCTCAAAACGAATCATTTGGTCAGAGTCACAGTTATTCCATTCTGTATAAACCGTTCTTCTGTAGTTAAAATAAATATTCTGAATATCTTTTTCGTCAAGGTTTTCTCCGCTTGCACGCTCATCTGCAATCCATGCTTCAGCTCTTTCAGCTACTTCATTATCAAAATCTTCAACAGTATAATGTGTTCCGTGCAAAGTTTCTGGATCGTATTCTACTTCTTGATAATTGTCTTCATAATTATTTTCATAATTGTCATTTGACGTCTGAGTCTCGTAATTCTGGTTTTCTTGTTTGTCTCCTGTTAGAGCTCCAAAAAGTTTTTTAAACATTTTTAAATTTTTTAAGGATTAATAAATTATAGGTATTGCAATTGATTTTGATACATTTTTTCGTTGTGCTCCTTTAAATCTGGTGTGATTTTATTCAACTCGTCATACATTGCTCTTAAATATTCCTGATGAAGTTTTGGAGCATTTTTAATGGCAAATTGTCTTTGTTCTTCCAAATCGTCCATTTTTAACTGAACTTCGTGAAGCACTTTTTTATCTTTTTCATGAATAATGCTCAAACTTAATTCATGTCGCTGATGATACAAATCACGTTCTTTGTCTTTTTCGGCTTCATAAGCTTCATACAGATGCGCTGTTCGCTGCTCAGCGAGATTTCTTGCAATATTCTGAAGGTTTCTGCCAAGTGTGCTTGGTGCAAATGTGTTTTGGGTCTGGCAATACGGACATGTAATATAGGTTTCGATTAAAAATATTTTCTCAATCACGATATTTCCACCGCATTGCGTGCAGTTGAATTTGTTTTTAATGGCTTCGTATTCGTCTAATATTTTTTGATATTCGGTTTCGAGATCGCGTTCTTGAGTTTTGTCGATCTGTTTTCTCCAATAGTCATATTTATTTTCAAATTCGTTGTAACGATCAGAACATGCACTTCTAAAATCTGAAAGCAAATTGTGATGTTTGCTCAAAACTGAAATTTGCGAATTGAGATTATAATAAACGTCGTGTACTTTTTCTTCATAAACATCTCTGGCTTTTTCTCTAATGTTATTTAACTGGCCATTTACACCCGAATATACTCTGTGAAAAGTTCTTTTATAAATATCATCATCGCTTTGCATAATTTCTTTAAGCTCTGGAATTGCTGCTGTGGCAAATTCTTCCATTTTAGCTTCTAGTTTTTCTAAAAAGGCAAACCATCTTTGTTGATTTTCTTGAAGTTCTGAATACCATTCTGTAGTAGATTCTCCATTTTGACTGTCTTTTGATTTTTTGAATAATCCGAACACGCTATCTGATTTTTAAATTGAATTATCTTCTTTTTTGATATAAACTCCATCGGTAAGTTTTATGTTTAAAAACTCAAATCCGCAATAGGCACAATGCGTCAGTCCATCTTGTTTGGCTCTTCCAGCACCACAATTAGGACAGTCTTTGGCATTTATTTTGGCTTCTGTAATCTCCATTTCGCCTCCATAATTGGTTTGTTTTTGAGCACTTTCTTTAAGTCTGTTCAAAAACGAATTGACTTTTTTCTCTTCCATTATAATTGGCCTAATAATTCTGATTTTTTAGTTTTAAATTCATCTTCATCAATTAAACCAGCATCAAACAGTGATTTTAATTTTTGAAGTTTGGAGGTTAAATCGTCTCCCGTTTCCTGTTTTGGAGTTTCTTTATTCTGTTGCAGCTGATTTAAAAGAATTCCCATGCTCAAAGCATTTTGAGTTGCATCGTGCAAAGCAGTTCCTTTATCGCCAATAGCTGTAGCGGTATTGAATTTGGTAAATTTATCTATATCGGTTACCATATTCATATTGGTGATTTTATCGTAATGTGCTGTTACTTCTTCTGGTAAGGTTACGCTTGTAATGACAAACAGAGTGAGTTCGATTCCTAACTGCTCAAAATAAGGTTTAAGATAAGGTTCTATTTTTTTGCCTAATTGTGTAATGTTTCCCGCCACATCTGTAACCGTTATATTTTCATTGGCTAAAACTTCTCCGAATTTTGGAGCAACAAAATCTCTCAGTTGGTTTTGAAGTTCAAAAATGGTAAGTTGCTCATAAGTTCCTGCATATTGGCGAAAGAATTTTGCAGCATCAGAAATTTTAAGATCGAAACTTCCGAAAGCTCGAACCCTAATTTGACCAAATTAAGGATCATTTAATAGGATAGGAGCAGGAGTTCCCCATTTATTATTAATGAATTGATGTGTATTGAAAAAATAGATATCGGCTTTAAAAGGACTTTCGAATCCGTATTTCCAGCCTTTTAATTTACTTAGAATTGGAATGTTTTCTGTAGATAAAGTATGAAGTCCCGGAGAAAAAACATCAGCAAGTTGTCCTTCATTTAAAAGCATTGCATGCTGGCTTTCGCGAACGGTTAGCTTTGCGCCATTTTTGATTTCTTTATCTTCATCGGGAAACTTCCACATTAATAAGTTAGGATCGCTTGTCGTGGCTTCGATAATTTCTATAAAAGGTAATTTCATCACTTGTCTTATTTAAAAAGAATAAAAATAATGATTTAGATAGTGTGACAAAATTTTCTTACGTAAAGTTTTAAACAAATTTTTGTTTGGTTTATTTTTCCTAACGTTGAAATAATGAAAATAGGAGAGATGTAATTACTAGGAATAAAAAAATCCGATTTACTTTTAGTAAATCGGATTTTATAAATTGAGAATTATATATAACCGTAAAACGGTATATTTTACAAGTGAATTACTTCGCCGTAAGCATCAGCCACAGCTTCCATAACAGCCTCGCTCATTGTTGGGTGAGGGTGGATAGATTTAAGGATTTCGTGACCTGTAGTTTCTAGTTTACGAGCTACAACTGCTTCAGCAATCATATCTGTAACACCAGCACCAATCATGTGGCATCCTAACCATTCTCCGTATTTAGCATCGAAAATTACTTTTACGAATCCGTCAGCATTTCCAGCAGCTTTTGCTTTTCCAGAAGCTGAGAATGGGAATTTACCAATTTTTAATTCGTAACCTTTTTCTTTTGCTTGTTTTTCTGTTAAACCTACAGAAGCAATTTCTGGAGTTGCATAAGTACAACCAGGAACGTTTCCGTAATCGATTGGTTCTACATGTAAACCTTTGATTTTTTCCACACAGTTGATTCCTTCAGCAGAAGCTACGTGAGCTAAAGCTTGACCTGGAGTAACGTCTCCAATTGCGTAATATCCTGGAATATTAGTTTCGTTGTAAGCGTTTACTAAGATTTTATCTCTGTCAACAGCGATTCCAACTTCTTCTAATCCAATGTTTTCAATGTTTGTTTTAATTCCAACAGCAGAAAGTACGATGTCAGCTTCTAAAACTTCTTCTCCTTTTGCAGTTTTAACGAAAGCTTTAACTCCAGCTCCTGTTGTATCGATACGCTCAACAGAAGAGTTAGTCATTACTTTAATTCCTGATTTTTTCAAAGAACGCTCAAATTGTTTTGAGATATCTTCGTCTTCTACAGGAACTACGTTTGGCATAAATTCTACGATAGTTACATCAGTTCCCATTGAGTTGTAGAAGTGAGCGAACTCAACTCCGATTGCTCCAGAACCAACAATAATCATAGATTTTGGCTGGGTTGGCAAAGTCATTGCCTGACGGTATCCAATTACTTTTACACCATCTTGAGGTAAATTTGGCAACTCGCGAGAACGAGCTCCAGTTGCGATGATAATGTGATCAGCGCTATATTCTGTAACTTTATTGTCTTTATCAGTAACGTCAAGTTTTTTTCCTAGTTTTAGTTTTCCAAAACCTTCGATAACGTCAATTTTGTTTTTTTTCATTAAGAATTGAACTCCTTTGCTCATTCCTTCCGCAACACCACGGCTGCGTTGAATAACTGCAGGGAAATCTTTATCAAATTCAGAAACTTTCAATCCGTAGTCAGAAGCGTGCTTAAGGTAATCAAAAACTTGAGCAGATTTTAAAAGCGCTTTTGTTGGGATACATCCCCAGTTAAGGCAAACTCCTCCAAGATTTTCTTTTTCTACTACAGCTGTTTTAAAGCCTAATTGTGAAGCTCTAATCGCTGTTACATATCCTCCAGGACCACTTCCTAAAACAATAACGTCGTATTTCATTTTTTTTGCTTTTAGTATTAACTATCGAAAATGAAGTTTATATTTCCGAAACTCATCTTTCGATTTCTTCTTTTGTTATTTGTGATTGCGAATTTAAGGATTTATTTTATATGAACACCTGAAATTTTGTTTTTAAAGGCAGAGATTTTGGTCTTTTCACAGAAACCGAATGAATTGTGAATTGTAAATTATGAATTCTGAGGTGATTTTTGCGATTTTGACGATAAATCTGAAAATTCACATGATTATTGAGTGTCACTCTCAGCATATTCGAAGAGCATTGTTTGTAGCTTCGACTCCGCTAAGCCTAACAGTTGTTGAATCGATTGTAAAAAAAATAAGCCAGAGATTATAAGGATTAAAATGATTTTTTAAAATCTGTGTAATCGATATAATCTGTGGCTTATATTTACGAGTTGTGAATTCATAATTCATAACTCCTAATTCATAACTCCTAATTCATAACTCCTAATTCATAACTATATTTTCACGTGTCCCCAGTTTTCTCCGCTGTCAATTCTTCTAATTTGCATTTCGCTTACGCCAAATTGTTTCGCAATCATTTTAAGACGTGTTTTCTGTTCAGGTCTTGCAAGGATTTTTTTGATTAACATCACTTTTGTTGTGGTTAATTTTCGTCCGTCTGCTTTGAGATTGTGTTCAATTAAGTTCTTTTTTGCCTGAATAACGCGCGGACTTTTACGGCTATGCGCCATCATTTCTTGTTTGGTTGCCCAACGAAGATTGCTTACATCATCATTAGCTCTGTTGTAGTCTAAGTGCAGAACATATGTTTGATCTTCAGAATCTTTTGGGATAAAATATTGAGCGACTAATTTGTATAAGAAAAGATATTTGTTTACGATTTTGTCGTCTTTTTTAACCTTAAAACGGAAAGTCGGATATCCGTCGCTTAAGCCACCTTTTAGAATGCGTCCGTTCTCAATCTTGTCAGTAAAACTTATTAATCTTCCTCTGTTAGAAATGGCGTATCTTAATTGTAATGAGGCATTTATTTCTATTTCTTTGAATTTTTCATCGGGATAAAATCTATTTTGTGGCATTGTCTTTTACATTTGATTTCTATATTCTCAAAGATAAATAATAAACCAAAAATTTCAGCTATCTTGCTGATTGTGAAAGGGCAATTTTATGATTTCTATAACGGTAATTTAACGTTTTGACGTCTTTTTGATAGTTTTTAGTCGGATTTTAAATCACAAATTATCAAAAATGCAGTTTTTTAATTTTGATAACTATCGTAAATTCATAGCTAAATAATTATTAAATTATTGATCCAGCCAGTTTTTGAAGTTATTAATTTCCTTTTTACTGATGAAAATTGCATCAGATTCGGCTGCTGGAACGTTTAGAATCAATTCTACTTTCTGATGGGAATGTTTTATAACTTCTTTAATGCTGTTTCTACTAACGATATATTTTCGGTTTATTTTAAAGAAATTGAAGGGATCTAAACTGTTTATAATTTCGGTTAAGGTACTATTGTACAAATAGCTGTTTCCCGATTTTATATGAATAAAAAGATGCTTTCCAGTCGCAGTAAAGTAAGTGATTTCACTTTCGTTAATAGAAATCAGCTTATAACCGTGATTTACTAGAAAATGGCGCTGGATTTTATTGGTTTCAGGATTTTCTATTGCCACTAAAGATTGAAGCGTAGAATCACTGTTAAAGCTATCTTTTATTTTTTTGAATTTTTGAAGTGCTTCCAATAATTCTTCTTCTTCAAATGGTTTTAAAAGATAATCGATTGTAAAGTGCTTGAAGACCGAAATCGCATAAGAATCGTAGGCCGTGATAAAAATGACTGGACAGGCGATAATGGTTCTTTCAAAAATATCAAGACTTTTTCCGTCACCCAAATGAATATCCATAAAGGCAAGGTCTACTTTGTTTTCGCTAAAGAAAGTAACAGCTTCTTTTACCGATTTTAAAATAGTGATTGCGGTAATCGATAAAACGTCCTGCTGTTCTAAAATAGATTTTAGATAGCTTGAAGCAAGATGCTCGTCTTCGACAATGGCAATTTTCATTTTAAGGAAATTTGTTACCTAATTATGCGGCAAAGATAATTCAGGAATTCTTATTCGCAATAAAGAGAGCATTTTGTTTATAAAAAAAGGCCTAGCTGTAAAAACTAGACCTCTTAAAAAAAAACAATTTAGGTAAAATTATAGATTGGGATTGTTCAATCTCGCGTTTGCTGGATAAATTATAGTATAACGCGGATCGTTTTTTATCAAAGTATAATCAGTGCCATTTATAGTATGGACGATTTGTTTTTGAGATGTTCTTCTTAAATCAAACCAACGGTGTCCTTCAACAGCAAATTCGCGTTGTCTTTCTTCTAAAATGAAGTTTGTAAGATCTGTTGCATTCATAGCATTAATTGCAATTTCAAGATCGACATATCCTGTTGGAGTATATCTGTTTTTAACGAAAGCTAAAACAGTAGATTTTGCATCAGCAATATTATTTAACTGAACTTGTGTTTCTGCTTTTGTCAAATACAATTCAGAAGTTCTAAACGTACATTTTTGATCATCGTTACCGCCTTTTTGAATTCTGAAACGGCTTCCACTCGCTAAGAAATAAAGAGGAAAACGTAAATCGGTTGTTCTATTGTAGGCAGCAATTAACTCAGGTGAAGCGTATGAAGCTCCTTTTAATCTGTTGATATATCCATCTTCTAAAGCCAATATAGATTCTTTTGAATCGTATTTTGTTGCAAAAACAGAAGTCGCTTTTAAATCAACTAGATCTTTGTTGATGGCCAATGCCTTATTTGCGGCATCCAAAGATTTCTGCCATTGTTGTTGCTGTAAGTATACGCGGCTTTCAAAGCTATACAAAGCAACTTTTGAAAAACGATAATTTAAGCCCTTTGTCTGTGTATTTAAATTGATTAGTTTTTCAGCTTCTTGAGTGTCAGAAATAATTTGATTGTAAATTACTTCAACACTTTGAGGAACGAAAGCCTGCTCTAGGTCAATTTCCAAAGCCAACGGAACCGCTTTGTCTGTACCAGCTGTTGCAGTGTTGTAAGGTTTTCCGAAAAGGTTAACTAAATCAAAATAAGCCATTGCTCTTAAAGCATAAGCTTCTCCAATTAATTGATTTCTTTCTTCAGAAGCCGCAACTTTTTTAGATGCTTCATTGATCACGACATTCGTATAGAAAATTACATTATATAAATCCTGATACTGGAAATCTCTTGTAATACGGTCTGGATTGCCATCTTTCCAAATAAAAATGTCTTTATAAATATTAAGATCTTCGCTAAATTCATTCAATGTCAATTCATCTGTACGAAGTGTAGTTAATGATTTGTGTTCCGGATATTTTGAATATCCTGTTGTTAATACCGCACGAAATTGTTCTTGTGTTTCTGGTATAACACGCCCAACAGGTGTGATGTCAAGATAATCATCGCAGCTCGTTACTGCAATTGCTGCAGCAAAAAGGAATATGTATTTTGAGATTTTTTTCATCTTTAATTGTATTAGAAAGTTACATTACATCCAATAGTGAATGATTTAGGAACTGGCTGTGCATAAATGTTTCCGTAAGTTTCAGGATCAAAATATCCTTTAAAATCAGAACTGATTACAAATAAGTTTCTTGCTTCAACGCTAAGTCTAATGCTTTGAATGTTGATGTGATCTGTAAATGCCTTAGGGAATGTATAACCCAGACGCATACTGCTCAATCTCATATAACTCATTTCGCTAACCCATGTATCTAAGTATTTATTCCAGTCTAAAGGAGTACCTGATGAGAACCATTGATATGCCATCCAAGAATCACCTGTTCCAGAATCTTTACCTACAATTCCTGGCAGATTAGAAGAAGTATTGGTTGGTGACCATGCGTTCAAAATATCAGTAGAATAATTTTGTCCTCTGTCTACTTCAGTTCCGCTGTAAGGAGGTGTTTTTACAACAGTTTGTTTTAAATTAAATGCAGCGGCAACTGTAAAATCAAAATTGTGTACTTGAATTGTATTGGTAATACCTCCCGTGAATTTTGGATCTCTATCACCTAAGTAAACAAATAAATCTCTATACTCAGCTGGTGTTAAAGAAGATTCTGTAAGTTCTCCAGGGAAGAAATCAGCATAAGGATCGTACAATTTAAAGAAAGTTTGAGTATTTACTGTTTCACCATTTTTATTAACAAATAAAGGATAGCCATTTTCGTCTATGCCGTTTGTTTTTAATCCAAAAACTGCGTTTACAGGACGACCTTCTCTGCTTGGAAGTAAATCAGTATCACGTACTTCAATTCTATCTACGTTACTTTTGTTATGAGAAAAGTTAATGCTTGTATTCCATTTGAAGTTTGGACGGTCAATATTTCTTGTAGACAAGGTAATTTCATAACCTTTATTGCTTACTTGTGCCCAGTTCATGTTGCTGTACTCAAAACCATTTTCAAATGGAACTGCTCTCAATCCAATTAAATCTGTACTTTTTCTTCCATAAAAATCAGTTACAATGCTGATACGATTGTTGAATAAACCTAGATCCATACCTAAGTTGGTATTAGTAGTTTTTTCCCAACGTAATTTGTCGTTTGGCGGAGATTCAACAGAAATTGTTTGTTCTGTCTGTCCTGGTAAAATTGTTGTATTGCTGTATCTTCCCATTACAAAAGGAGAAGTGTTTTTATCAATATTACCTTGTAAACCGTAAGAAGCACGTAATCTTAAGTTAGAAAGTGTTAAGTTATCTTTTAAGAAATCTTCTTCAGAAACAGCCCATGAAGCAGAAGTTGACCAAAGAGGCAAATATTTGTATTTTGGATCTACACCAAATAAATCTGAACCATCATATCTCACACTTCCAAATACACTATATTTTTTATTGTAAGTATAAGAAGCTGTAGCAAAAAACGAAGCAAAAGCATTTTCGGTTTCAGATTTTTGATACGTTCTATATATCGCGTCATTAGCAAAAGAGCTATTTGGGAACATAATTGGCTTAGTAGTCAAAGTGTTTTTATCAAATCCAAAACCTTTTGTTGCAATAGTAGTTGTATAATTTCTTCTTAACTCATTACCAACCATAGCCTCAACTTCGTGTTTTTCTCCAAAAGTTTTAGAGTAATTCACCATTGTTTTTAAATTGTATTGGAAAAAGTCAGTGTTTGCATTTTGGATAATACCACCTTCAGGTAAAAAGTAATTAAAAGCTCCATTTGTAAAATAACGAGATCTTTCTTTTTCTTTTCTAGTATAATATGTGTTTTTATCAGCAAATTTTTCGCTAGAAGAATTGTCTAATTGTAAACCTAATTGAGAAGTTACTTTTAGATCTCTAGTGATTTTATATTCAGCATCTAATAAAGCTTTTATCGCTCTTGTTTTTAAATCGTGAGAAGTATTAGCTCTTTCTTCTAAAATATTAAAAGGAACGTAACGATCTGAGTAACCAGAAATATCCTGATCGTATTTATAACTTCCATCTGCGTTGTAAGGAGTTAAATACGGATTTACGTTTCTTGAATAGCTGCTAGGACTTGTATAAGCGTCTGTATCTGTTAAGTATGAAGTAGTTTTATTTTCAGAACCAAAGATCCCAACTCCAACTTTGAATTTATCTGTAATTTCGAAATTGTTTTTCAAAGTTAAATTGTAACGTTTGAAACCAGTTCCAATAGTAGTTCCTTTTTCATCATAATATCCTAAAGAGAAATAGTAATCTGATTTTTCACCGCCACCAGATAAACTTAAACCGTGTTGAGTATTGATTGCAGTTTGGTAAATTAAATTACCCCAGTTTGTATTGTTTTTTCTTAAATCATTAATTGATTGTTGTGTAGCAGGACTTAACGCAGAAAATCCTCCTGCTCTATAAGCTGCTAACTCGTTTGATCCGTTTAAGATACGAGAAATCTCTCCAGCATCATCTCTGTATGTTAAATCAGCGCGACTTGCAAGGCCAAGTTCGAAATCAACTTTTTGACTTGCATTCATCAAATTTAATTTATCAAAGTCAGGTCTTTGAGTGATAAAAGTATTCGTGTTGAAACTAATCACCATTTTACCGGCTTTACCTTTTTTGGTAGTCACAACGATAACACCGTTTGCAGCGCGAGCACCATAAATAGCAGTTGCAGCGGCATCTTTTAAAATTGTAATATCTTTAATGTCATCTGGATTTAAACCTGCAATAGAAAAGTTGTTCAGCTGATCGATATTATCTTTGTCATAGTTTTTAGGAACATCATTTCCTTTTAATGGTAAACCATCTAATACCCACAAAGGATCTTGAGTTCCGTTTAGAGAAGCGGTACCTCTAATTCTAATTTTAGCTGGCGCTCCAGGTGCTCCAGATGGAGTAGAAACAGCAACCCCTGCAATTTGTCCTACCAATAATTGGTCAATACTAGAAACACCAGTCTGCTGAATAGCCGACATATCTATTTTAGAAACGGCAGCAGTAAGTTTTCTTTTCTCAATTTTTTGGTAACCTGTTACCACAACCTCCTGAAGTTTTGCGGTTTCAGATGTTAAGTTAACAGTGTAATTTTTTTGAGCAGATAATTCCAAAGTATACGATTTGTACCCCATGAAAGTAACTCTTAGCGAAGTAACATTTTTTCCGATTTTCAAAGTGAATTTACCGTCGAAATCTGAAGTAGTTCCGATTGCTTCACTGTGAATAATACCTGCCATAGCAGTTTTGTTCGAAATAGAATTATTCTCAACGAAGACTGATGCACCTGGAATTGGTGAAGAATCTGTCGCATCTTGAACGATTCCCGTAATGGTTCGGGTTTCCTGCGAGTATCCTGCGATGGCCAGGAACAGCAGTAAGGCATGTAAAATTTTTGTCATGTTTTTGGAATGTGTATTAAAAGGTTGTATTATTTAGGGCTTTTTCGATTCGTTGGATCAAATCGCGGTAATGGTTTTGGGTAGATTGGTCTCCTGTATTCTTTTTAGTTTTTAATAATTGAAGGATTTTATTTAGTTCTCCTTTTTTATCAGAAGTCACTTCTGTAACTCTTTTTAAAGAAGATTGATTAATATTTCTTGCCATATGAGCATAGTCTAAATAATTGCATAAATGAGGCATGTTTAAAGTCTGCTGAATGTCTAATGCTTTTTTTGCATCTGTTTTTTCAAATAATTTATTAGTCGAAACCACCAAAACATCTACATAATTCTTTTGCGTCATACGCTCTAGAATCGACAGTGATTTATTAGCAATAGTTCCTGCAAAAACACTTTGATGCATTTTTTTAAACAAGTCATTTACGGTAAAAACAGGATCTTTAGTTTTGTTGCGCTGATATAATTCATTTTCAGTCATTCGAAGCAAACGATCATCGCTAAATAAATCATACATGATACTATATTGCAATTCTCTCGAAAGTGTATACGGAGTATATTCGTATGGACCAAGCGGAGAATCTTTCAACGGATTTGTTTTGTCCAGAATGTCATTAAAGAATAACCATTGCGGAATGGTAATTACATTTTTAGCTAAATAATCTGTTGCTCTTTTCTGCATTGCTGCAGGTACAGGTATGTAACTTTGTTTGTTATCTCCATGAACGGTTGTGTTCAAATAAACACCTCCAATATTGTTCATTACATGTCGGTTGTACATTTGCCATTGACCAATAGTTCCGATGTATAATTTTCCAGTTTCATAATACGACTGATCTTTTTCATAAGTCCAACTTAAAATATTATCTACAACACGTTTTAAGTTTTTTAGACCGTATTCGCTTGCTTTAACAGCATCATTTCCTAAATCTTCAGATTGCGAACGCGGATCTATTATATTTTCCTGCTGTTCTCCATAAAAGTAAATGGGGTCATCTTGATGTTTTGCAATTAAGGCGTTTAGTTTTGTTGTTTCGTTGTCGTTAGGCGAGTACCATCTGTAACCCCATTCAATAGCATATTTATCATATTCTCCAATTTTCGGAGTAATAACCGTTACGTTGTCTTCTGGCTGTGCTACATAATTATAACGAGCATAATCCATAATTGATGGTGCAGTTCCGCCCATTTTTGCTGTAAATTCTTTAGAACGCAACGATTCTACATCATAAGCAAAAGAAGAACCCATATTATGTTTTAGACCAAAAGTATGACCCACTTCATGAGACGAAACAAAATGAATTGCCTCTCCCATATGTTCGTCGCTAAATTTATTTCCTCTAGCTTTCGGATCAATTGGCCCCGTCTGAATACGCATCCAGCTTTGAAGAGAAGTCATTACATTATGCCACCAGATAATATCGGCTTCGATAATTTCACCGCTTCTTGGGTCAACCACAGATGGTCCCATTGCATTTGATTTTGGAGATGCAGCATACGTAATTACAGAATAGCGAACGTCATCAATGTCAAAATCTAAATCTTTTTCAGTAGGTTCTTTTGCAATAACAGCATTTTTAAATCCTGCTTTTTCAAAAGCTGCCTGCCAATCGCGTACTCCATCAATAATGTACTTTCTCCATTGTTTTGGAGTAGAAGGATCAATGTAATAAACGATTGGTTTTTTCGGCTCTACTAATTCACCTTTTAAATATCGTTCTTCATCTTCTTTCTTTGGTTCCAAACGCCAGCGGGTAATCAATTCTTTTTCTAGCATTGCCTGCTGGGCATCGGCAAAATACCAATGCTTTTCAGTAAAAAAGCCAATTCGGTTATCAGAAAAACGAGGTTTCATTGGAGTTTTATCCAATAAAATAATATTGCTTGTTACGCCAAGGGTTACTGACAATGCAGGACCGCCTTCGCTTATAGAGGTTGTCAGTTGAGATTTGACAACAATATTTTTTGGGAAAGATTTTAAACTTTCAATATACGAAAGGTCAGATTTAACAGAACCTCCAAACCCAATGCTGCTCAAAACATCATTGAAGCTTTTCTGTTTTCCATCAAAAATCTTATTTACTTTAATTACAACTGCTGACGAATCGTTATTTTTTGTTTCGATATCAAAAACTTCAATAATAGATTCGGCAAAATTATTTTGAACCGATTGAGTAATTGCATCTTCTTTTGGTGAAGAAACCTTCGGTACATAAGATTTTACCCAGACTTTCTTTGCGATTGTATCTTTATAAAAGCTAATAATCTTATTTTCATAATTCATTCCTTTGTTTAAACCAGCTTCGTTGACTTGAAAAGGAACTTGAGATAATTTGTTTACAACCAGAAACTCTCTCTTAAATAAACTGTCTTGAATTTCAAAATAAACGTCAGTCTTAACCTGAATGATATTGAAGAGTCCTTTTTTTACGGAACCTTTTTTTACTAGGTCGTCATATTTTTTACCTTTTTTAGAATCGGTAGTATCTTTTTTAATTTCTGTTGCTTCTTCTTTTCTGTCTTTCTTTTTCTTTTGAGATTGAACAGTAAGTGGCGATAATAATAATAGAAATATGCAAAATGTTATCAAATTATGCAGGAATGCCTTTTCCTTCATCAGATGTTAAGTTTAGGTTAATTTTGAGGCCGAAACTATTTTATTTTAGTTCAGGAAAAAAACAAAAAGGAGTGAGTGGCTTTTTTTTAGGAGTGAATGGATATTAATGGAAGAAAACAAATAAAATAGCCGTCTTTTTCTGATGTTTTAAAATCGGTTTTTGCGTAATAATGGTAAATGCTATTCAGATAGTTTAACCCGAATTTTGTACTTGGTTCAGCATTCAATTTCTTTTGAAGATTGTTGCTGATTATTACCTGGTCTTCTTGAATCAGGATTTTAGTGGTAAGTGGACTTTCCTGAGTGGCTGTATTATGCTTAATAGCATTTTCGACCACAATCTGAAAAGCAAGATAGGGGATATGTTTGCTTAAAGCGGCTTCGTTTTCAATTTCGATAGAAAAGAATAATTCTTCCTTAAAACGAGTCTGCTGTAAAAAGATATATTTTTCGATAAATAATAATTCGTCCTTCAAAAGAACAATGTTCTTTTCTGGCGGATCAATTAAATAACGATAAATGCGAGATAGGTTTAAAGTAAATTTCTGCGCAACTTTAATATCGCTTCCAATTAACATGTAAAGCGAATTGAGCGAATTAAATAAAAAGTGCGGATTAATCTGCTCTTTTAATTGTTGTAGCTGAATGAGAGCTTTTTCTTTGATTATTTTTTCATTTTCAACCAATAGCTTGTTTTTCTCCTTTATGACAATTCCTTTTTCTCTGTAAGCTCGTCTGTTGGCATAGGAGAAAAGATAAAAAATCAAAAGAAGCATTACAGTAGTAATCGAATAAATTAAAGTTGTATACTTTTTGATCAAAGTTACATTTTCATCTACATAAATTTTCGGAATGCTTACGCAGGCAAACCAATTTGAGTTTTTAATATTCATCTTTGTTGTAAAACGAACAACATCCATTTTTAAAAACTCAGACATGGTTGTCCTTTTTGAAAAATCTTCTTTTTTGCTGTAAATGGTATCAGACGGGCTAAAAGAAGAAATTTTAAAAATATTCTTTCCAAGAAAAGCAATTTCTGGATGGTAAACACAGGTTCCTTTTTTATCAAAAATAAAAGCATAGTTGGAAGCCGTTTTATCTATTTTAGAAATATAACTATGAAGCAGTCTTAGATTAATATCATAACCGTATTTTATGGTGGTGTTGTTTTTTGATACTAACTCGAAATAAATGCGCCAAATCCATTCTTTTCCTTGTGGAAGAACTAAACTGAGATCTTTTGCATTTTTATTTTGGAGAACAAATTCTTTTACATCATTTTTGATTTCGTCTGAAATAAAATTGTTTCCATAATGAATAGCATTGTCATTAATTTGAAACCAGTTGTTTACAACCAGTTTATTATTTGCTTGAAGCGAAGACAAAAGCTGTAAATTATTGTCAAGATTTACCGAACTGCTTATTTTTAAAACGTGTTCAATTCTTTTTTCCTGCTCCCAAAACTTTGAAAATTCCTCAGACAGGAATTCCTGCTTTTTAAAGAAATTACGTGTTGCCAGATCGTCATTCGATTTTTCGGTCAGATCTGTAATCAGATTACTCAGAATATAAACCGATGCAACAGTAACCAGAATGGAGACAATAACGTATATTAAAAAAGCACGTCTAGAAGTAATATTTTTTAATCTAAATTTCAAAGAATACCGTTATGACTTAGTTTGCCACAGCAAACTGCGAGTCATATAAATTTTTATAGTAACCATCAGCTTTAAGCAATAATTCCTGATGCGTTCCTTGTTCAACAATCAATCCCTTATCCATCACCACAATTTTATCTGCATTTACAATTGTTGCTAGTCTATGTGCAATAATAATAGAAGTTCTTCCTTTTGTAATCGTCTCCGTTGCACGCTGAATCATTTCTTCTGAATACGTATCTATAGAAGAAGTAGCTTCATCCAAAATCAAAATACTCGGATTACTCACATACGAACGTAAAAAAGCAATAAGCTGGCGCTGACCAGAAGAAAGCATGACACCTCGCTCTTTTACATCAAAATCATAATTATCTGGTAGGCTCATAATAAAATCATGAACACCAATTTTCTTTGCCGCATCAATTACCTTATCTCTAGTAATTGTTGGATTATGCAAAGTGATATTATTATAAATCGTATCGGCAAACAAAAATACATCCTGCAAAACCACAGCAATTTGTTTTCTTAAAGAAGCCAAAGTATAATTTTCAATATTTTCTCCGTCGATGCAGATTGTACCACTGTTGATTTCGTAAAAGCGATTCAATAAATTAATGATAGTCGATTTTCCTGCACCTGTAGAACCCACAATGGCAACAGTTTGCCCAGCCGAAACCGACAAATCAATTCCTTTTATAACTTCCTCTTCTGGAATGTAGCTGAAGCGAACATCTTTAAATTCGATGCTTCCATTAAAAACAGGCGCTTCAATTGTTCCTGTATCTTGAATATGATCTTGTGTATCGATAATATCAAAAACACGATTGGCAGCAATCATTCCCAATTGCATCTCATTAAATTTATCCGCAATTTGTCTTAACGGATTAAATAGCATTCCGATAAACATCGTGTAAGAGAATAAATCTCCAAAAGTTGTAAAATGATCTCCGTTCAAAATTCTAAAACCGCCATAAACTACAACCAAACCTAAAGTAATAGACGAAATAATATCGGCGATAGGGAAGAAGATGGAGTTGTATAAAATAGTCTTAATCCAAGCAACTCTATGTTTGTTATTGATTTCTTTAAAATTTTCGGCTTCGATTTTTTCGCGGTTAAAAAGCTGCACGATTTTCATTCCCGTTACGCGTTCCTGTACAAACGAGTTCATGTTGGCAATCTGAGTTCGCACTTCTTCAAAAGCCACTTGCATTTTGCGTTGAAAAATTCTAGTTACATAAACCAAAATTGGCATCGCAATTACCACAATCCAAGTCAGTTTCCAGTTCATGTAAAACATAAAAATCAAAACTACAACCATTTTCATCAAGTCGCTTATAATCATAAACAAACCTTGACTGAAAATACGAGCAATCGATTCAATATCCGAAACAGCACGGGTCACCAATTGTCCAACCGGAACCAAATCAAAATACTTCATTCTAAAACTTAGAATATGCTGAAAAAGTTTGGTTCTAATATCTTTTACAATGTCTTGACCGAGCCAGTTTGCCCAATACACAAAGTAAAACTGAGAAAAAACCTCCATAAGCAAAACCACTCCCATCAGAATGATGTATAGCAGCAATCCCATTTTATCATGAGTTTTGATGTAGCCGTCGACTGTTTCTTTAAGTAAATAAGGACGAAGCGCGGCAAAAATAGACAGCGAAATGGCAAAAATAATTACGCCGTAATAGCGCCATTTATAAGGGCGGGTATATTTTAAAATTCGTTTGAATAATCCTGTGTCGAATGCTTTTGCTTTCATTTATTTTAGGAGCTGTTTCCTGCTTTCCGTTACAAGTTTTTCTCAAAAATATGTTTTTGTTTAATTTTTATAAAGCTTCCGTTGGTCGCTCCATAAAAATTACAAAAACTATATTTTTTTCAAAAAAGCTTTTCACTGCAATCAGGGCTATTAAATTTAATCGTAATAAATATTGGTTAAATATAAACCATGTGCTGGGACAGAAAACCCTGCTTTTTCTCTGTTTTTGCTGGCAATGATATTTTCAAAATCTGCCAGTGTGATTTTGTGTAATCCTATATTAATCAAAGTTCCCACAATGGAGCGAACCATATTTCTTAAAAACCGATTTGCCGAAATGGTAAAAATAAGTTTTCCGTTTTCTTGTTTCCAGAACGCCTCAAAAATCGTGCAATCAAATGTGTTGACATCAGTATTAACTTTTGAAAAACACTGAAAATCGGTATGCTTCAATAATAATTGTGCCGCATCATTCATTAAACCTACATCAAGTTTCTGCGTTACATACCAGCTCAATTCCTGTAAAAACGGATTCTTAACCGTATTGATATGATATTCATACGTTCGTTTAGTTGCGTCAAATCGGCAATGGGCATCATCGTGAACTGGTAAAATATCAAAAATCGCAATGTCTTTTGGTAAATACGAATTCAGTTTATAAACCAAAACCGGAATGTCTAAAGCCTTTTCTGTGTCAAAATGCCCGTACATTTCGCTCGCATGCACACCAGTATCCGTTCTTCCAGCACCCATAATACTGATAGTTTCATTTAATAAAACTGAAAAAGCCTTATTTAAAGTTTCCTGAACTGAAGAAGCATTTGGCTGAATCTGCCAGCCATGATAATGTGTTCCGTTGTAAGCGAATTGAATAAAATATCTCACTGTTGAGGTTCAAAGGTTCAAAGGCACAAAGGTATGAAAAAAAGCTTCTAAGATGCTAAGGTGCTAAGGTGCTAAGTTTTTTCTTTTTTTAGTGACAAAGTTGCAAAGGTTCAGAGCTACAAAGATTTTTTTTGTAATTTCTATCTGTAGAGACTGCAGTGCGTCTTTCGTTCTGTTTTAAAATTTAGTTATTGAGTAATCTGACGTTAGACACACCACAGTACGTCTCTCCAGAAAAAAACTTAGTATCTTAGCATCTCAGAATCTTAGCCTCTTAAAAAAATGACCAAAATCCTCTTACTTTCCGATACTCACAGTCACATCGATGATACAATTTTAAAATATGTTGCTCAAGCCGATGAAGTCTGGCATGCTGGAGATATTGGAGATCTGAGTGTTACGGATACTATAAAAAAGTTAAAACCTCTAAGAGCAGTTTATGGAAATATTGACGATGCAAAAGCGAGGTTAGAATTTCCGTTAAATAACCGTTTTTCATGTGAAAATGTACCGGTTTGGATTACGCACATTGGAGGTTATCCGGGAAAGTACAATCAGAATGTTAGGGAAGAACTAGCGCTGAATCCTCCAAAATTATTTATCTGTGGGCATTCGCATATTCTGAAAGTCATGTTTGATAAAAAGCACAATTTATTGCATATGAATCCGGGTGCGGCTGGAAAAAGCGGTTTTCATAAAGTGAGAACCATGCTTCGATTTGTGATCGACGATGATAAAATAAAAGATTTAGAGATTATTGAAATAGGAGCCAAGTAATTAATGTGGCAGCGGAATCTGAATTTTTATCTTAGTTCCCTGATTTTCTTTTGAAACAATTGATAACGAGCCTTTATATTTTTTAATTCTGGCCCTAATTCTGTTTAAGCCAAAACCTTCAGCATCTTTTAATTTTTGAGTTTTGAAGCCAATTCCGTCATCATAGATACGTAAGACTAATTGATTTTCTTTTTCCGTAAGAGAAAGTTTTGCTTTTTTGGCATTACTATGTTTTGTGATGTTGCTGAATAATTCGCTGACAATAAAATAAATTTTCATTTCAAATTTCTCAGCATATCTTCTGCTGGTTGGAATAAAACTCGAAAATTCAAATTCAATAGCAGAATTGGAGTTTTTTTCGCATAAATCTTCTAAAGAATATATCAGTCCAAAACGCACCAAAAGTGATGGAACAAGATCATGAGACATATCTCTTAAAAGTTCATGAGCTTCAGATAAAATGGCTTTTGCCTTTTGTATTTCATTAGATTTTATATCGTTCTGAGCTGTGAAAGTATTTAAATGCAATCCAGCTGAGGATAATAAGGAATTAATATTGTCATGCAGAAAAGAAGCAATTTTCTTGTGTTCTGCTTCTTGAGAATCAATGCCAGAATTGATGATATCTAGAAGAATTTTCTGTTTGGTGTCTTTTCGTTTTATTTTTTGCTTAAGCTTATTGTTTTGGTATAGGAAATAAAACAAAAGAAAAATGATAACGGTAAGTATAATAGATAAGCTGACGATTTTTTTATTTCGCAACTGTTCCGATTTGCTAATAGGCTTAATTGTTGTTTTATTATCAACTTGAGTTTGAAGAGCCTTTGCATTTGCAATATCTTTTGGCTGTGCAAGACTAGTTGCTTTAACAGCAAAAAATAATAGCAAAGAGATAAAAAAACGAAAAACAGACATAAAAGCAATTGTTAAGGGTTGATCAGATTGTTTTTAAGGGCATATTTCACTAAGCCGATTGTACTTTTAATGTTCAGCTTTTTCATGATGTTTTTGCGATGCGTTTCTACAGTATGCGAACTAATAAAAAGCTTTTCACTGATTTCTTTTCCGCTATATTCCAAAGCAATCAGAATAATGATTTCAATTTCACGTGGACTTAAGATCGGATTTTCTATAATCACATTATGATTCAGTTTCGGACTGTCCATAAAGGAGTTGAAGATTTTTTCTCTGACCGCGTCGCTAAAATATTCCTGACCTTGATAAACGGCTTCAACCGCTTCAATAATATTTTCTCCAGCGCAATTTTTTGTCAGATAGCCTTTTGCGCCTAGTTTCATTACTTCTTTAATGATTTTTAAATCATCATAGCTAGATAAAATAATGACTTTACAAGGCAGTTGTTTTTCTTTAAATTCTTTAAGGGTTTCAATACCATCTTTTTTCGGCATGCTGATGTCTAAAATTAAAACATCGGCGAGGTCTTTCACAACATCATCATAGACACTTGTGCCGTCTAGTGAAGTTCCTGCCACTTCAAAGTTTGAAACGGTTTGAAGTAAGTTGGACAATCCATCAATTAAGACCTGATGATCGTCTGCAAGATGAATCCTTATTTTTGGTGTCATGATAAATTTGAATTTGAAAAATGCAAATTTATCACGTAAAAGCATTATTATAGTGCCCTTTAGGCTTGATTTATAACATTATAGGGTAAAAAAAAACCCGAATAAAAATTCGGGTTCTTCTTCGCACAAAATAAACTAAGTTTATAGGTTTACCTCAAACGATCAACAGATTTTACAAGATCTTCGTCCTTTTTGATGGCCTTATTAGCTAAAACTAATAACACGATAGCAACAATCGGCATGAACATCCCAATACCTTTCTCAGAGACCTCAGTCCCTCCAGATAAATTTAGTGATCGATATACAAATAATCCTAATAAAATTAAATTTAATATTATATTAAGTCTGTTTAGCACAAACTGATTTTGTCTCTTTTTAAATGAAATGATACTGATAATACTAAGCATAGTCGTCAAACCTAATAAAACAGTATAAAGCTGATCCTGCATAAAAAAGAATGGTTTTCCTGCACTAGTTGTCCAAAGCGGAACAAAAAGCATTAAAATGCCAGTTGCAGCAAAAGCTAAAAATAAATATACAGTCTGAATTCTTTGTATCATGGTCTAAAAATGTTTTACAAAAATATATTTTCTTTTTTTAAAATACTATTGTATGATAAAATTTTATTCGTATTATTGCATCATAATACCGTAAGCACTTCATACTGCGGTCAATTCAAATTAATTATCTACCTATTCTTTTTACAGTATTCCTTAAAATAATTAAATTCATAGAACATTCATGTTTGATATTTCTGCATTAAAAGAAATGAAGCTTTCTGAGCTTCAAGAAATAGCTAAGTTAGCTAAAACAATAAAGATTACTGGTGTCAAAAAAGAGACTTTAATTAGTCAGATTTTAGCGCACCAAGAAGCATCTCTTGCGCCGACAGAAACTCCAAAAACTGAAGCAGCAGAAACTAAAGAAGAGAAACCAAAACGCGCTAGAATTGCACCAGCCAAAGCAAAAGCAGCAAATACCAAAAATGCACCTGTTTTAGAATTTGATAAAGTAGAGGAAACTGTTCAAAATAAAGAAACTGCAGAAAAAGTAGAGCCAATTGCAGAAACGATGATAGAAGCAGTACAGGAAAATAAGCCTGCGGCAGGAAAAAAAGAACCTAAAGCAGTAAAATTCAATAAACAGGCATACGAGAAAAAAGTAGCACTTAAAAAAGAGAAAGAGGTAGTAAAAGAAGTAGCATCTGAAGAAGTTACAGATTTAACTCCATCAGAACCAATTTCTGAGCCAACAGCAGAAACAGCTGAAAAAACTACACAAACCCCTGCAAAAAAGGTTAATCCGAATCAGAATAAAAATCAGAATCAAAACCCGAATCAGAACCAAAATCAAAACGGGAATGGCAATGGAAACGGAAACCACAATAACCAAAATCCTAATCATAAGAATAAAAAGAATAACAATAATTTCAGAGATTCTGATTTTGAATTTGACGGAATTATTGAAAGTGAAGGCGTTCTAGAAATGATGCCAGACGGTTATGGATTTTTACGTTCATCAGATTATAATTATTTAGCTTCTCCAGACGATATTTATTTGTCAACTTCACAAATCAGATTATTTGGTTTAAAAACAGGAGATACAGTAAAAGGAGTGGTTCGCCCTCCAAAAGAAGGTGAGAAATTTTTTCCTTTGGTTCGTGTATTAAAAATCAATGGTCACGATCCGCAAGTAGTTCGCGATAGAGTTTCTTTTGAACACTTGACACCGGTTTTCCCTTCAGAAAAATTCAAACTTGCCGAAAAAGGCAGTTCTATTTCAACAAGAATTATAGACTTGTTTTCACCAATAGGTAAAGGTCAGCGTGGTATGATCGTTGCGCAGCCTAAAACGGGTAAAACAATGCTTCTTAAAGATATTGCAAATGCAATTGCAGCCAACCATCCAGAGGTTTATTTAATTGTTCTTCTTATCGATGAGCGTCCAGAGGAGGTTACCGATATGCAAAGAAGTGTGCGTGGTGAAGTTATTGCTTCAACTTTTGATAGAGAGCCACAAGAGCACGTAAAAATCGCTAACATTGTATTGGAAAAAGCAAAACGTTTAGTAGAATGTGGTCATGATGTTGTGATTTTGTTAGACTCTATTACGCGTTTAGCAAGAGCTTACAACACCGTTCAGCCAGCATCTGGAAAAGTATTAAGTGGAGGTGTTGACGCCAATGCATTACAAAAGCCAAAACGTTTCTTTGGAGCGGCCAGAAATGTAGAAAACGGCGGATCTTTAAGTATCATCGCAACTGCATTAACAGAAACTGGATCTAAAATGGACGAAGTTATCTTCGAAGAGTTTAAAGGAACAGGTAATATGGAGCTTCAGTTAGACCGTAAGATAGCCAATAAACGTATTTTCCCTGCAATCGATCTTACTTCTTCAAGTACACGTCGCGACGACTTATTATTAGACGAGAAAACATTACAAAGAATGTGGATTATGCGTAAATATCTGTCAGATATGAACCCAGTAGAATCTATGGATTTTGTAAATGATCGTTTCAAGAAAACGAAGAATAATGAGGAGTTTTTGATTTCGATGAATGACTAGTCTAAAGACGCTAAGATGCTAAGGTTCTAAGAATCTAAGTTTTCTAAACTTTATAAAATAAAAAAGGATGAGTTTTACTCATCCTTTTTTATTGGTACAATTAGAACCTTTGTCACTTTGTTACTTTGAACCTTTCTAACTATTTCTTATCCACTACCGGTCTATTCTCTCTATTTGCCAATTCCCATGCTACAACAAAAGCCAGTTTAGTTCTTTTAGTCAAAGCATCGTATTCAATTTTTTGAGGCTCGTCACCTTTTCCATGATAATCTTCGTGAACTCCGTTGAAGAAGAAAACAGATGGAATGCCGTGTTTAGCAAAATTATAGTGGTCAGAACGCTCGTAGAAATGGTTTGGATCTTTCGGATCATTAAATTTAAAATCCAAGTCCATTTTGATGTATTTTTCGTTTTGAGCCACAACTGCATTATGTAAATCAGATGATAATCTATCAGCACCGATTACATAAACATAATTGTTTGTATTTGAATGTTCAACATCACGACGACCGATCATGTCGATATTAATGTCAGCGATTGTATTTGCAATTGGGAATAACGGATTTTCAGAATAGTAACGAGATCCATGCAAACCGTGCTCTTCGCCAGTAACGTGAAGAAACAAAATTGAACGTTTGGGTCCGTGGCCTTGTTTTTTCGCTTTCGCAAAAGCTTTCGCCATTTCCATAACAGCTACAGTTCCAGAACCATCATCATCAGCTCCGTTGTACACTTCACCGTTTTTAATGCCCACGTGATCGTAATGTGCAGAAATTACCAAAACTTCATCTGGTTTTTCTGTTCCTTCAATATAAGCCCAGATATTTTCAGAATCAGGAAGGTTCTGATTACGTCTTGCATTCATAAATGCTGCAGGAACAGGCTGATAGTAATCTGAAGCCCCTTTTGGAAAAGAGATTCCACTTTTTTTGTATTGCTCAATCATGTAAAGACCTGCTTTTTTCTGTCCCTTAGAACCAGTTTCGCGACCTTCCATTTCATCAGAAGCAATAGTGTAAAGCATTGTTTTAAGATCTTTTTCGCTGATAGCCTTAATATATTTTGAAGGATCCGAATTGTCTTTAGATGCTGTTGACTGCGTTGTTTTACAAGAGTACGCAGTAACAATTAAAAATAAAATGAGTAATTTTTTCATTCTAAATAGTTAGTGTAAATTAATAAATGTGTAAAGAACGTAAAAGGTCAGTAAAAATAGGATAAAAAGCGAGTTTATTATAAACAGCATTACGCTTTTAACAAATGACACTATTCTAGATTCACCATAAAAACGATGATGTGCAGGATAAAAATAATAGAACATCCAGATTGTGCCAATAAATGTTGTAATTGAGGATATAAAAGTCAAAGGATTATTTTCTCCTAACAGACCAATCAATCGATCAATAATAAACATAATAAGAAAAATCAATAAAAGAAAAGAAAAATAATGGAGTGTGAAAATTCCATGATCAAAATAATACCACCTTTTTTTGTTGTGAAAAAGCCACAGAAAAAAAGCGAAAAATGGCATAATGATAAATAAGATTTTTGGCAGATTATGAAAAAAGGATTCTACAAACTTTTCAATAATTTCTCTTTTGGTATTGTTTTCAGTAACATGGACTGCTTTTTCATAAAGCCAATAACTGGTAGCATTCAACTTACTGCTTTCTTTTCCATATTTCTGAATAGAGTCAATCTCTTTCATTGATTTTAAATGGAAATACTTGTCTTCGTCTTTTTTTGAAAGTCCTTGTGTGTTTTTAGCCAGTTCTTTGCTAAGAGCTTTTTCACTTTTATCAATATCGCCTTTTACTTTGCTCGGAAACATTGCAATCAATAAAAATGTAATAAAACTGATGAAAATATAGAGTCTGACAGGAGCCAAGTAAGATAGGCGTTTTCCCGAAAGGTATTCTTTGGTTAATGTTGAAGGTTTAAAAAGCAAGTTGCGAATGGTTTTCCAAAAAGCATTTTCATAATGCGTCAAATCTTCAAAGAAATGGATAAACAAATGATGAAAAGTTTTTCGGCTATCGCTATTTTCCTGTCCGCAGTTGGGGCAGAATTTTAGCTCTACAACATGTCGGCAGTTGAGACAAGTTTTGTCTTCTCTAATTTTATTATGTGACATTGGTTTATGTTGATTTGTTTTGGTAGTCTTTAGGTTTTTTGAAATTATTTTTTCAGGACTTCGTTTAAGAAAAGCTGTAAATGGTCAAAAGATCTTTTTGCAGCAACAGCATTGTAAGCTGCACCTTTAGAATTGTCATTTCCTGCTTCAGGATTTGTGAAAGAGTGAACAGCATTTGCATAATAAATCATTTCCCAGTCTGCTTTAGCATCGCGCATTTCTTGTTGGAATGATGCAATTTCTTCTTTAGGGACAAAAGGATCGTCTGCACCATGGCAAATGAGAACTTTTGCAGAAATTGGTTCTGTTTTTCTGTTGGCATCTTTTCCTAAACCTCCATGAAACGAAGCAATTCCTTTTACATTCAGATGTCCGCGGGCAGCTTCAAGAACTCCAGTGCCGCCAAAACAATAACCAATAGCGACAATGTTATCTTTGTTAGCGCCTAATTTGATTAGTTCATATAGTGCTATATCAATTCGTTTTTGATATTCTTGATAATTCGTTTTATAGTAACCTGCTTGTTTTCCAGCTTCTCCCGTGTTTTTAGGATAATTTCCTTCACCGTATATATCTGCGATAAAAACGTGATAGCCTAATTTAGATAATTCTTCAGCAATTCCTTTAGAAGCATTATCAATTCCTAACCAAGCTGGCAAAAGTAAGATGCCTGGATTGTTAGTGCTTTTTTTAGCAGATTTTATAAATAAGCCATTCAATTGTTGGCTTCCTTCTGAATATTTCACTGGTTTTAACTGCGCATTCATAAGGTTAGAAAATAAGATTGCACTGAATAAAAAGATTATGGAGTTTTTCATGATTTCTTCAATTTTTAACAAATATCAGAAATATTATGTTACAAAAAAACCTCACAAGTAAATTCTTGTGAGGTTTGTAACCAATATTATAAAAGAATATTTTTCCTTTTTATAATGATATGTTTCGTTTAAAAGCGCAGCCTAATTCTACAATAGAATCGGTTTTGTCGATACCTGGAATTCCATCGATTTTTTCATAAAGAATACGGCGCATGTGTTCATGATTTTTGGCGATGATTTTTATGTAAAGCGTAAAAGAACCGGTTACATAATAACATTCGGTAATCTCAGGAATTTCTTTAAGTGCTTCAATAATCCGTTCAGAATCAGAATCTTTGTTTAGTGTGAGTCCAGTAAAAGAAGCCCAGTCGTAACCTATTTTCTTTTCCTGAATAATGGGCTTAATACCGCCAATCACGCCTTGTTCAATCATTCTGTTAATACGCTGATGCACCATTGTATTTGATATTTTAAGATTAGTGGCGATGGCAGAATAAGCCATTCTTCCGTCTTTTTCTAATTCTTTAAGGATACTAATATCAAATTCGTCTAATATATCCATTAATTTAAATTGAGTTACTAACTGTTTTATTCTTGCTTGGTGAATTTATGTAGTTCCTACGGAACATTTTTATTTTGACCTTATAAATTTTACCGGTATTTTATTCCTAACGGAATACTCTCGTAGAGATTAATAGGGTTTGTTGCTAAGAACATTCTCATTACGTTATGTGTAAATTTTACCAATAATTTATTCCTAACTGAATAATCTCGTAGAGATTAAATATTGGTAGAAAAAATAAACGATTTCAAATATAATTTTGTCCCGTAGGGACTACATTACATTTTGCAATTATCAATATTTCCGAATTTATAAAAGTAATTCTTTTTTTTAATAAACAGGCATTGAATCCATTTCTAGAAAAAATAAATATAGCTTTTTTTTATTGTTTGAATTTAAGTTTTGACTTTTATTTTGTTATATTTAAGTCAAAATATCGTTTTTTAGATTGTTATTTGTTTAATTTTAATATTTTTGTATAAATAAAAAGCATATTATGATAAGTACAGAAAAAACACTTTCATCAAAATCAGAAGTTTTGATTGAAAAAGAAAACAAATATGGAGCTCATAATTACCATCCGCTTCCTGTCGTTTTAGAACGAGGAGAAGGCGTATATGTATGGGATGTTGACGGAAAGAAATATTATGATTTTTTATCTGCTTACTCTGCAGTAAATCAAGGCCACTGCCATCCTAAAATTGTAAATGCAATGGTAGAACAAGCTCAAAAACTGACTTTGACTTCTCGTGCTTTTTACAATGATAAATTAGGAAATTATGAAGAATATGTAACGAAATATTTTGGTTTCGATAAAGTTCTTCCAATGAATACAGGTGCCGAAGCGGTTGAAACAGCTTTGAAAATTTCTAGAAAATGGGCTTATGAAGTAAAGGGAATTCCAGAAAATCAAGCGCAGATTATTGTGTGTGAGAACAACTTTCACGGAAGAACGACAACTATCATTTCATTTTCAAATGATGAAACGGCGCGCAAAAACTTCGGACCTTTTACAGATGGTTTCATTAAAATAGAATATGATAATCTTGAAGCGCTTGAAAATGCTTTAAATTCATCTAAAAATATCGCTGGATTCTTGGTTGAACCAATTCAGGGCGAAGCAGGAGTTTATGTTCCTTCTGAAGGTTATTTAGCGAAAGCGAAAGCACTTTGTGAAAAACACAACGTACTTTTTATTGCCGATGAGGTGCAGACAGGAATCGCCCGTACAGGAAAATTATTGGCAGTTCATCACGAAAATGTACAGCCGGATGTTTTAATTCTTGGAAAAGCAATTTCTGGCGGAGTTTATCCAGTTTCGGCTGTTTTATGTAATGACGAAATCATGAATGTGATTAAACCTGGGCAGCACGGATCTACTTTTGGTGGAAATCCAGTTGCCGCTGCAGTTGCGGTTGCGGCGCTAGAAGTGATAAAAGACGAAAAACTGGCTGAAAATGCAGAACGTCTAGGGGTGATTTTAAGAGAGGGATTAAATAAAATTGCAGATAAAAACGATTTGATTACACTAGTTCGCGGAAAAGGTCTTTTAAACGCAATTGTAATCAACACAGATGAAGAATCTGATTTGGCTTGGGAAATCTGCTTGAAGTTTAGAGATAATGGATTATTGGCTAAACCAACTCACGGAAATAAAATCAGACTGGCTCCGCCTTTGGTAATGACTGAAGAGCAAATTAAAGAATGTCTTGACATTATCGAGAAATCCTTGAATGAGTTTAAATAATCCTCCTTTGAGATTAAAAATAGAAAAAGCAGCAAGTATACTTGCTGCTTTTTTGTAGAGACCATTTTTTTGTTTTAAAAAGCGACTGTTTTATAGCAATCGCTTTTTGTTATAATTACTAAAAATATCAAAAAAAGTAATTATTTCTTTTGAGGGGCACCAGGAATTAATTCTCCTTTTTGCTTGAATTTGCTGTATTCTACAACTCCTGTTTTGTCGGCCCAGTCAAAATATTTGGCCGAAAGATCGTTTACAATTCCTGGATTTTGTGCAGCGACATTATTCGTTTCTCCACGGTCTGCTTCAATATCGTAAAGTTCCCATTGATAAGACGGATAAATTGAAACCAATTTCCATTTTCCTTCTCTTACCGCTCTGTTTCCAGCTCTTTCCCAGAATAAAGGAGCTCCACGATTTACTTCAGAAGCATTATCAAATAAAACCGGAAGTAAGCTTTTTCCAGGAAGCGGATTAGAATTTACGCCATTTAAAGTTTTAGGATATTCAATTCCTGCCAATTCATAAAAAGTAGGGGCAAGATCAATAATATGGCCAGTTCCTTTATCGATTCTTCCCGCTT
>Ga0099824_1000982_pt1 | contig 38243 bp, 22 predicted proteins | sample SiratrowhiteBW_FD_76837 | JGI IMG/M metagenome (GOLD analysis project Ga0099824, IMG submission 76837) | Root nodule microbial communities of legume samples collected from California, USA - Siratro white BW | ecosystem: Host-associated > Plants > Roots > Nodule | place: USA: California... | reverse complement strand
GTGAGAAATATATAAATATATAATATTAAAAAAAAAGAAAAAAATATATAAAAAAAAAATAAAAAAAATATTTTATATATATATATATAAAAAATATATATATATATATATATATATATATATATATATATATATATATATATATATATATAAAAGTGAAATATCTAATTCAAAAGATATTTTCTTAAATATATGATAATTCTAATCCGTTTTAACATAATTTTAGAAGAAATTAATATAATAATTTTTTTAAATATTTGTAAATTTATTATAAAGATAAAAAAATAAATCTTATATATAACAACAAATATTTAAATTATATATATTAACTTTTACTTTTTTAATTTTAAATAAATAATTTAGATTATTTTTTATTATTTTTATTTAAATTTATTTATAAATAATTTTTAAATACATAAATTTCAATTGTCAATTTATATAATTTATAAAAATATAATATATAGATCGATATTTTCATATTTTATATTTCAGAGATTATATTTATTGAAATGTCTTGTGTCGGTATCAATATCATGGATTCTATGGAAATCGTGTCACAAACAATTTGTCCAAACTTCAATATGTGAGTAAATTCTTGAGCCATACAATTCAAGCTAACTCCAGCATTTGAGTTTGTGGCTTTAAGCAGTTTTCCAAATTTCATTTCGCGTTTGAAACCTTTATTATCTACAAGGAACAATGACCTCAAAAAATTGGAATCCACACGTGTCACCATATTAACGTGTAAAACCAAATTCAGTGTGAACCTTACAAAATTCTCTAGCAATTTTTATACCCTCTAAATCTCTTTCACCTAAAAAAATCAGTGAGGTAACGACAAAGACAACATTGGATTAATTCTGAAGCATTATTGCTAACCTGGTATTGTTACAGGAGCTGTCTGCTAAGTGTCAACAAAGAGACTCAGAGCAGCAATGGAAGCTGCATTAAGCACCGCACTTGCTCTTTCACCTAACCAACTATTCAATGCACTTAATCCTGGTACTATACCATCTCCACTTTCAAACTATGTTCCTTTTTTTTCATTACCATATTGTACTAATTCTTCATATTTGTGACATATTCAATTCTAGATAGTTTTCATTTAATATACACACCCTTAGAAAATAGAAGGGTTCATGGTTTAATTGCTGTTACTTTTTGTAATCCCAGGAGATAAAGTTTTTGCTTTGAAATATTGCAAAGATCGGAGTGTTGTAATGACAATGGCAGCCACTGGAATATTAGGAAAAGGTGGCGGATTAGTTGAGAAGCCAACCATAGAGAAAACAACACCTGGTCGGGAATCTGAATTTGATGTAAGGTAATACCAACATCAGGAACAGTAGGGCACAATTGAGAGGATTTTAACACTGTATGATATTGAAGTCTTCAAATGTATGTCAAGATAATTTTTTGTTTTCAAGTTACAATTAGTTTATATTACCAAGTATTAGTTGGTTCTTGAAAACCAAAATGGTGTCAGTTGAAAGTGTAAAATCCTTGCCTTAACCTTCTGTGACAGATTAAGCCTTTAGGTGAGTTTGGTTGGTTGTTCAACTTAGATTGTTGTGTTGTTATGTTGAAGCCCCTGTTATGATGCACTTAAATATATTATAAGAATAGAAAAAGAATCTTGGAGCAGTCTAAAATTAGGAAACTGAAACCCCTAGTTCAAGGTCAGAAATTTCCTCTTAAGCACTCAACAGAAATTAATAACTATACTTTGCAATCAGTTCATCTAACTATATGCCACAGAGAAATGTACCTTTTCCTCTATTTGGGTTCATCTCTTTTATATCTATCTTCTTGTTTGCATTTGATTTGATTTTTAATCTGAGGCCAAGGAGAAGCACGGATATAGTGTTTTCATTTGATTTTGTTTATTGAGTTTATATCACTTTCTAATAATACTTAAACAATTTGAAAAACTATAGTTGCTGCCTCTTAAGTACAGACTTGGACCTTAATTTCCAACTGTTAGTTTAAGATGTGCAGAGAGTAGAGGTTTCTATTATTACTAAGAGTATGGACTAGTTTTTAAATTCCACAATTATCTTTCAGTTGAACTAAACTACTACAGCAAGAATTGAAAACCACTAATGAAATGAAAGCAATACGACATATCACATCAATACAGCAATTGGACTTTTGGAACTGATCTTGGTGAAAGATGAAATGTTCAAGTTGTGTCAATAGCAAATGTCCAAATTATGTTGGTATGTTTATTCAATGTTTCTTTAGTTGTCTGCCATATCAGTTACAGTTATTTCAACTGATAACAATTCAACTTTCAATGGTGGTGGAGTCATTCTTTTAGTTTTATTCTCTTAGCATTTTGTTAGTGATCTACTGTATTGTTTATTCAACTGATTAAACTGTTTCCTTCACTGGTCACTGGAAAAGAATTGCAACTATGAAGCAGACAAGTCCATTTGTGGAAACATGTTCCATCTTTGTGCTTGTGCTTACTCTTATCTTTGTTGTTTGTTCCTTTCATCAAATGTTTGAAACCAAAAGGGTATGATCAAATCTTTGATCACATGCTTTCTACCAGGAAATCGCGGAAAACATCTCCACCATTCCGAGTTTTGCTGCACAATGACAACTTCAACAAGCGAGAATATGTTGTGCAAGTGCTGATGAAGGTGATACCTGGAATGACAATTGATAATGCAGTTAACATCATGCAGGAGGCACATCACAATGGCCTAGCAGTGGTGATCGTATGTGCTCAAGTGGATGCTGAAGACCACTGCTTGCAGTTGAGAGGAAACGGCCTTTTGAGTTCAATTGAGCCAGCTGATGGTGGTGGTTGTTGATACACAAATACTAGTTTCTTGGTTGGGTGACAAATCATATATCATATCATATCTTGCAGATTACACAGTTCCATAATGTGCTTCTTTCCAATTCCAACCATTGAAGATGGTTGTATAGAAAAATAATGACTAGTTAAGGAAAGTGATTGTGGCAGTTAGTTAGTACTTAATACAAGACATAAATTGCTACCAACCTGTTGCACTAGTTGGATTTAACGTCTTATACTATATCATCAGTCCCTACATTTCCACCTTCACTAGCAATAACCAGAACATAATATAAACTTGGATGGCTACATGCCTAAAGTTCAACAAGCAAAAACTCAAGCACCAATTGGTAATCTAGAATGGTTCATACCTAAAAGAATAGATATCACAGGGAATGAGATTTAACTATAGCAGTGTTAGTGTCTTGAAAAGCATCTTAAAAATTGTAGTTTGCAGCATTAAAAACAAACAGATATGGCTAATAATATATCCATCATGACAACATTGGTTACTGCCAAAGTTAAATCCAGGTTGGTTGCAATTTATGCTCCAGTAGGCAATGAAAAGTGAAAGTATAATCATACTAGATAAAAAGAAAATCTAGGAAACAAGAATAGCAATGACATTCACATGCTTTTATGGTCAATACAACAACCTCAACAACCAAGGTAAATTTGAGGAATAGATAAATCAGATGTGTTCGAGATAATACAAGTTTTCTTGGTGAATTGACATGGCAACTTTACTTGGACCAAAGCTCTATTTACTGTTCAAAAACTTGTCTTAGAAATTTTGTAAATGCGGTTTGACTTTGATCAACCTTTTTTGATTTATTATATAACTTGGGCTGGTCAGCTTTTGGGGCTAAAGTAGCTCCAGTCAAGCATATTGAGCCTTAGACAATTTGCACCCCCATAATCCAAAACGTCACCCCATATAATCTGAAAAATCATTTTTACCCTTTTAAAATATATCACAGAATATATAATTTAGAATACAAAAGGTATATTTTAAAAATGCATAATTTAAAATATGAAAAATATATTTCAGAATGCACAATCTATAATATATATGTAAATACATTTCAGAATGTGAATGTGTTTCTAACCTTTTTTTTTTTTTTCTATCTAATGGCATACCATTATCCTTTTATTTTATGTAAATTAAAAAAATCTACATGAAAACTTAAAACTCACTTCTTAAGATTTAAAAACTTCCTGCACCCTATCAGTTTTAAAAAATCCCGAAAACATCTTTCTAGGAAAAACGTATTTTGGAAAATACTTTCCGAAAATATATTCTCAAAAATATTTTCCAGAATAAAAAATCAATATTTCAGAAAAAAAAATTAGAACATAATTTTAGAATGTATTTTTCGAAACATAAAATTTATATTCTAGAAAAGATTTTTCAGAATATATTTCCAAAAAGTATTATTCAGAATAAAAAATTAATATTTCATAAAAGACTTTTAGGAATGTATTTTTAGAAAGTATTTTTCAAAACATAAAATTTATATTTTGGAAAAGATTTTTTGGAATGTATTTTCGAAAAGTATTTTTGAAATGTAAATTTATATTCCTAAAAATATTTTTTAAAATTTGTTCGGAAAGCATTTTTCAACGTATTCTTGTATTTTTATAATTTGCGTAGCCCAAATAGCTTTCCCAGTTGCAACTATTGAGCATGAACATCCCAGGTAGTTGCCATGTGAACATTAAGAAAACTCACTCTAGCCTACTAAAAGTGTCTTCAATTCAGTTTATTACCCTTAGATAAACTAAAATTGGTTCATTGAAGGATTAGATAAAACATTTAAACACATTACTTGCATTGCGTTTCACTTTCCTTACCAATTATATTTCCCTGCACGCAATGTAAACTAACCATATTTTTCCTAAAATAAACACCATAAAAACTAAGAAAAAAAAGAAATACAATAGGTTATATTAATTAAGAAATTTTCCTAGTTTTAGTTAGAGAGCATGGGAATGGATAATGACATCTCCAATTATGTAAATAATTACCCCATGTGACTAAATACAATATATTAAATCATTCTATAATTAAAAAAAATGGACATATGGTTCAAATCAAAGTGAAGTAACATTTAAGATTTAGATAAACTTTGATATTGATTATAGTAGTTATGAGTATTTTAGTTATTGTGAATCCAATTAGATAAAGTAAAAACAAATATCTATATAAATACTATCCTATTCTGCCTTTTCACACCATTTCTTGCTATTTTATTGCAACATAAGATTGTCATTTTCATGTTATTGGTTGATTCATTTATTATCTTTTTTACGCAATATTATATCAATTTTTTATTGTGATTTGTGGGTGTTTATGTTCTAGTGTATTTCTTTCATTTTTTTTTTGGACTTATTATTTACAATGTAATCTAATTCGACAATGAAATGAAGTTTATGCAATTGGTGATTCTCTCTATATGTTCTTTAATTTTCATATTTAACTTCTAATCAATTGAATTAGGATTTGACATTGCAAAAAAGATATATAATAATAGACATGATTACTATGATTGTAATTATTATAATCGACATAAAACAAAATAAGATAAAATATATTAAATACCTTTTTTATAAATAAAAGTCTATTTATACATTTTAACTTTTAAAGAAGTTAGGAAAGAGGACTTTTATAAATGAATATTTCCTCTTAATCTCCTCAAATACCTCTTAACAATACCTCTGTAATAGAGTTCCGAATTTTAAACAAATAATACTTATACAATGATTAACCCTATCTATCTCTAAATCCACTACTAAACAATCCCAATTAAGTGTTGATTCAGAATCTGTGATGGCATTAAGAACTTAGCCAGTATGATTTAATTATTGATAGGAGCATGCATATATCCAAAACCAGGAACAGTAAACTTGACCACTCTGCATGCACATAAAAACAAAATCAGAGATTAGCTATCTATCTGTCTATTTTCATTTACAATAATAATAATAATGCAAAAGATGCATTACCAAACTCTTTTTCCCACTTTAATTTCCCATCCACCAACCAACAAATCAATCAATCAATCACTCTGATGCAATGGTAATGCAATGCCATCACCTCTTTATCTGTGCCTTCTTCTCTCAATTCAATAAAGCCAATCTCTCTTCCTCCACACTCCTCACTCACTCTCACACCTTTTCTCCTTAAACAAACACACAAAAATGGCTCATTTTTTTCTCCCACTTTGCATCATCTTCACACTCCTATCTCTCACCTCCTGTCGCACCATCACCACTCCTTCACACACCACCCTTCTCAATATCTCAGCTTCCCTTCACCAAGCCAAACAAATCCTCTCCTTCAACCCACAAAATGCCCTAGAACAAACTTTAACTCAAAAACAAACCCCCATTTCACCTTCTTCCTCCTTTTTCTCCCTTCAACTCCACACAAGGGAAACCCTCTTCAATGAGCAACACCCAGATTACAAAACCCTAGTTTTCTCCCGACTCGCCCGCGACTCGGCCCGGGTCAACTCGCTCCAGACCAAACTTCAGCTGGCACTCGAAAGCGTCAAAAGATCGGAACTTTACCCGACCCAGACGGAGATCCGACCCGAAGACCTCTCCACGCCTGTCTCCTCCGGCACCTCCCAGGGAAGCGGCGAGTACTTCTCACGCGTCGGCGTGGGCCAGCCCGCGAAGCCCTTCTACATGGTACTAGACACAGGCTCCGACATAAACTGGCTCCAATGCAAACCCTGCTCTGATTGTTACCAACAAGCCGACCCGGTTTTCGACCCGACATTGTCATCCTCGTACTACCCATTAACCTGCGACGCGCAGCAGTGTCAGAACCTTGAAATGTCGGCGTGCAGAAACGGGAGATGCCTCTACCAAGTTTCCTACGGCGACGGTTCGTTCACCGTAGGGGAGTACGTCACCGAAACGCTGTCGTTCGGCGGGTCCGGGTCGGTTAATAAGGTCGCCATCGGGTGCGGGCACGATAACGAGGGGCTTTTCGTTGGGGCGGCTGGGCTTCTTGGGCTTGGTGGTGGGCCTTTGTCATTAACCTCCCAACTCAAAGCGACGTCGTTTTCGTATTGTTTAGTGGACCGCGACTCGGGGAAATCGTCCACGCTCGAGTTCAACTCACCTCGACCCGGTGACTCGGTCACGGCGCCGTTGCTGAGGAACAAGAAGGTGGACACGTTCTACTACGTGGAGCTCACCGGATTTAGTGTCGGCGGTCAGATGGTCTCCATCCCGCCGGAGACTTTCGCCGTCGACCAGTCCGGAGTCGGTGGGGTGATCATCGATTCCGGCACCGCGATAACTCGCTTGCGGACTCAGGGCTACAACTCGTTGCGCGACGCGTTCAAGGCAATGACTCAGAACCTGCGTCCCGCGGACGGCGTTGCGCTATTCGACACATGCTACGACCTGTCGTCTCTGCAATCGGTGCGCGTGCCGACGGTGGCGTTTCACTTCACCGGCGGCAAGACTTGGGCTCTTCCGGCGAAGAATTATTTGATTCCGGTGGACAGCGCCGGAACTTACTGTTTCGCGTTTGCGCCAACGGCGTCGTCTTTGTCGATTATAGGGAACGTGCAGCAGCAGGGGACACGTGTCAGTTTCGATCTAGCGAACTCTGTAGTGGGATTCTCTCCCAACAAGTGTTAGGGCTTGGAATTTACCAATTTAGCCTTATTGTTATTAATGTTTTGAAAAAAAAAATAACATGAATAATAGTAATTTATAATTATATATATAATTTGTAATTTGTATTATTAATTGGTGGTGCCCTTGTGTGGGATCCAAAAGTAGTTGTTTTTAATTTAATGAAAATGAATATTGTGAAATTGTCCAAGTCAATGTTCATGCTCTGATTCTGCTTTGTACTTTGTGGTGTTGGTTAAAGCCTTGCATGTAGGGCACATGGCACACAATGTGACAGTGATGTGAGAATTTGTTATGAATTATTTTTTTTTATTTGAATAATGAAGGAGATTTGAGGATGTTTGTCTCTTGATCCATTTTTTATTTTTGTTTTTATTTATTTTTAAGGGTAGAATGGGAATTTGAAAATGGTGAAGCATTAAAGAGTGGGGTAGGGTACCCGTGATTGTAGGGCAAATAATGCATGGATTGATGGATGGTAGCATTAAATAGGTTTGGTTCTGTCTACCTCTGCTTCCTTTAATGTTCTCATGTTTTCAACAGCTGGACTCCACTTTCAATTTTTCCATTTTCTTTTTTCTATCAAAGTGTTTAGCAATTTTACTTTTTTTCTATTTTTCATTAACAAATTTAATTCATTGTTCTAAGTAAAATCTCTCCTCTAATTAAATTTTTTTATTATAAAACAATAATAGTAAAGGCCAATTCTATTTTACTTGCAACTGTTTATTTTTTTATTTTTCACATCATTAGCCAGTATAATAATAGTATTTTACTAACAGTGTAATCGACATTTTAGTATGCAAATGTCATATTGAATTTTTTATGCTCTTACTATTAAGGGAATAAAATTAATTTACTTCAGATTTAATTGGAAAAGCAAAATGGAAATCACAGTTTAATTTATATATATTTGAATCTGTTTTACTTAAAAGATGTCACGATTTTTATTTTTTACAACAATCTCTTTGTAATCACGCAATTTTATTTTATCTTTGTTTTATTTTATAGGATAATGATACAATGCTGGAAGTGCTTTCAAGATTTTTTTAAAAAATATAGGTTATTTATTACGTACGATAAGGTTGTTGTCTTTTGTATTAAATTTAAATTTATTTTTAAAATGGAGATACATTATGCATTTTCTTTAATCTTCAGACTATAGTTTTTTGAATGGTTATATTAAATTAAATTAGTATTTTTTAATCTTCAATTTGATTAAAGTATATTGCTTTTATTAATTATCATTTTTATTACGTGTTTTTATGTTTAAAGTATTGTTTATCTTAACTAAGTTTTACTTTTTAACAAATAAAGGTACCAGTTAAACTAATATTTTATTGATTTTAATGTATATTTATATATGTTGAATTTAATTAAAAATATGATAAATGTATTATGTACGAAATCTTTTTAAGTATTTATTGATATAATGTTCCTCCCAGAAGTAGATGAAATAATTTAAGGGCTATAAAATAAAACCTTAGGTATCATTAATCAACTACAGATCTAGAAAATAGAAAATAATTTTATAGTAAAAGTGATAAAATTAAAATGACATTTACATATTTTATTATTGAAATGAAAATTTTATATAAATAAAAAGTTAATTATTTAAATTTTATTTCAAAATAATCATTACTTTCTTTTATTTTTTTTCTTTAGATTTTTATTCTATTCTTTATTAGATTGATGATTAGAGATAAAAAAAATTATTTGTCGTTGTATTTGTTTAAAAACCCTATTATTTTCAGAATAAAAAATGTTACATAATGTTGAATAATATATATGATATAACTAGGAGTGATAAAGGAAAGGTCTTAGATAACCATTAACCAGATAAATTACAAAATCTTCACGAAGATTGGTAATATTATTTTGATATTATAGTATTTTACATATTAATAAAAATCTAAGATTGTTTATTAAGAAAAAATCATGATTGATGATATGATTTAACTTTTCCGTAGAAAATTATGGCATTAAATTATATATAAAGAACATCCATTGTTTCTTTAGATGAACTTTTAATATGTTATTTTTTTATTTATTCAAGTTTTATATTGTTAACTTAAGTTCAGAAAATAAGAAATTAACATGTATAACATAGAATAAAAAAGTTATTTTTAATAAGAAAACCTATTTCACGAAAAATACGATGGATGAAATAACTTTAAAAAAGTGTTATTTCATTAATAATTTTATATAAAATAAATACTAATTCAACTGACAAATTATAATTTCACATCGTTATAATTATTTGTATTAAATATTATTAAAATTATACAATAATAATAATGTGATCATTATTCATGTTTAACTATATTCTAAAGATGATACATGAAGTTGATTTTAATTTATACAAATTAGACATTAATTTTTTTATTAATATAATTTGTTTATATACATTTATATGAAAAAACTTTCAATCTAACATTAACTTAAAAAAAATATTATCCAATTAAATATATTAAATCGTATAACAATTCTGTAAAAGTTACTCATTACAATTTGATTTTTCCCTGTAAAGTAATAGAACAAAATAAAATATTGGTTTTACACTTGTATTTTCTTCAAAGTAATGTATTGAATTCAAATTTTCTAGATAAAGTAAATATGATTTGATGTAGATATTTTACTAAAAAGATTAGTTAATTTTTGTTCTAAAATTGAATTATTGAGGAAATTGATGGATAATTGATACCAAATAAATGATAAATATTAATGAGACATTTAGAAAGTGTCATGTCCATATGTTATATGGTCTTAGCATAAGGGTGGATGAAGAAAAAATGTATGAGAAAATTGAAAGCAGTAGTTGGGATGTTGAAGCACAGTGAAAGCAAAGAAGGGAGTTTCAGTTATCAAATCACGTCATTGAAAAAATGGTTGGTCAACTACAAATGCTGCATAAAGTAAGTGCAAATGCAAGTTCCAAAATCTCTTGCTTCACAGGTAAAAATGCTGCACGTGTTGTCCCACTAATTAATAAGCCTCAAATTATGGAGCTTTTCCTCGTCCATTGTTTCCTAAAGAAAAATGTGTCTAAGAAAATTATGGTTTTGAGACAAAACATCATAGAAGACTAAGAAAAAATTATGTCTGTTACTATTTTAACCATTTTTTAATTATATTTTTCACCTACAAAACCATTAAAGACCTTACTATTTGATACTATGATTTAGCTAATGAATTATAGTTCACTTTACGGTTTTGATGATGCAAAAATTATTTTATTATAATTTGGGTTGATAATACAAAATCCATAAAGTCTTCTAAGACAGGAAAACTTTTGTATGTTGACCACTTATTACACATTGGGATCATCCAAAGTGGTATGATGAAGAGTGTGAAAAAGGAGACTAAGTCAAAGGGAAAAGTGGGGTTGATTAGAATTTGATTTCAAAATCAAGCACTTTATAAAGAGAATTTGATTATTCCAACCACTTTGAGACTATTGTTCAATAGTATATTATTTTCTGTGAACACAGTTGTTGTGTTCTTTTCCCGAAACTATTTGGAGGTGACTTGATATGGACAACTTATTGTTCACACATCAAAGTCTAAAGCAAGAAAAAGAATGAACCTTTTTACCTTCAAGTTTAAGAATACATTTGGCAGATTTTTTGAAAAAAAAAATTTTGAAGGAAGTTGACAATTTCCTTTTTCAGATTGAAGGTAGGGTGTGCACATGATCATCGAAAAAAAATCAAGATGAACATGACAACCAAGCTTGCAAATATTTCTTTATTTTCTCTGATATGATCAAAAAAGGAATTGTGTAATTTCAATTGAAGAGTAGAACTGTCCATAAAATCAATAGAACAGTTACCATGTCGCAGACTCTTTCATCAAATAGCTCAACAAACTTTCTTGGAAGTGTGGTGGCTTCCAGAGCTAACAATCAAAGATGATTTATTTTTTCATCTTACCATAAAAAAAAGAAGTTATTTCATCTTACCATAAAAAGATGAAATGGAGTTTAGTTCTGAGGTAATTTTCAAAGACAGCTTTGTTTGTTTCTAATTCAACAAAATGCGAATATCTTTTTGGATTAACAATAATTGTATTTATCAAATCCCTGCAGAAAAATAATATGCAATAGCTTCCACTCAATTCAATCTATTTTAGTTCATTTAGAACCAAAATCCATGTGTGTAGGGTCCCTTTGTCAAATCAGATATTTGAACCACAGGAAGAACAAAGATAATAATGCTTCAGCTCTTCGCTTAGCATGAAGACTAGTAAATAAAAGTGTATTATAATAGTATAAGACCAACACAAGAACCATGACACGCCTTAAGAAGAAAAACACTATAAAATACACATTATCAATTCAACCATTACTTTAAGAATATTATTGCAATAAAAATGTATTAGAATTTTAAGCAATTTAGATATTCACCAACACATAATTTTATAAATAATAAATATAAATGCTTTAATAGCATCATACAATACAGCATGAATTAGTTTTATAAATTTATTTTATTTGATGATTTTTAAACAATTTAGTTGCAAATTTTTTGTATAAAAGTTACTGAAAACAAAACTTTACTGAATTTATTAACTAATCCAATTAATCATATGCCAAAAAAATAGTGTATAATTAGTGAGTTTTTATATAAATTTCTTAAATATATATACCAATTTAAGACAAATTCAAGACAAGGAACTCATTAAAATGCATGCTCAATTAACAATACTGAGTTAAAATTGGTTAATTTTCAGTCCACACTTCTCTCGTGGGCCCGTCAAGAACGACTTTATAGTGGTTTGCTATTGTCGTGTACAAGGACAAAAAAATCCTCTATATTTCATTGCAACAGTGTATAGAGTAAAACAACAGTCGTATATACAATACATTTGATATTTGAATATTGACAATATGTTATCGTTTTGTCTGCAACAAAAAGACCATTGAAAAAAGTTGCATTCGGACCACATGCACCATTCAATTTGAGAAATCGATCACTGGAAAAAGAAAACTGAGTTGCAGATCCACTACAGTCCACGTGGAAGATCAACGTTTTTTTCTCCAACAAGGAATTCCTCTCGGCCATTGCTGCAGGAAAAAAAAGGGTAAGAATGGCTGAAATCCATCTATAACAGTTATAACAGTGAAATTAGTGATAAGATATTTTTACCTAAGATAACTGAGAGCAGACATTCGGTAGAGACAGGTGAAGACCAAGATATGCAATCCAATGGTATAAAAGAATGCGAAAGTTCGGGCATACCTGCAAGTGGATTCTTTATCAATTAACTAACGACAACCAATTTCCTTAGTTTCAGCATGAGGATAACGATTATATGAACTCTTATCTATATCATCAAGAAACCGCAGAAAAGGTTGAGTAGCTAAAATGTGTACACAACATATTAAAAGTTCATGCTTTCAAGTGTCCAAGGTCTCAAAACATCAATTGTCAAATTCGGGGATTATGACAAACCCTTTGATCAATTGATGATAGAAGCCTTAATCTTTTATATTATGGCCAAACTTGTATAACGTCATGGAACCAGAATCGAATATGGAAAGAGACATTGTTTTCGGGCTGACAGAACCAGCAAGAAATTGGAGATCCGAAAGCATGAAAGGTAACCTTTTTCAAAATTAATGGCCGGCGAAAAATTTAGGACTTAAATATGCTTCAAGTCCCTGTATATGACCGATTTTTATTTTGAGTACCCGATAGATTTTTTCGTTTAAATTGGATTCTTAATAAATTATGAATTTTTGTTTAAGTTCTTAGATGAAATATTTATTTTGGTTCAATTCCTTGAAATATTTCTAAATTTCTCTCTTAATTCCTCAATATTTTATTTATCATAACAATTGATATATTTTTCATTATATGATGACGGAAAACGTTAATAAAAGTAACAAAAGAAACTTAATACAAATCATTACTCAACACAACATATCTTGTGACATGTTAGACAACTTAACGGTCACGTGGACCGTAGAACTGATGAAAGAAACGAAAAGGACTTAACCAAAAAATTTGATTAAGTATTCAATTTGAAAGAAAATTGTATTGGATACTCGACAAAAATCCGTTATATATGAAGAGCTGAAACATATTTAAGCCAACAATTAATGATGAGTTATGAGCTTGCAAGTCAATGCATTAAAAGAACTGAGAATTTTTTTTCTCTATTATTTTATCAAATGGATTAACAAATAATTTAAGTAAAAGAAAACAGGAGCATTGGAGAATATCAAAAATATTTTAGAAGCATTCAAACATACTTGTTACCAAGGAGAAAACGCCCACTGCTGAGTGTAATTCTGTCCCTGAATCCCAACTCCTTGTATCTTTGATCCCTTTCCTAATTAAATGAAAATAGATGAAGCAGTTCTTAATTAAATTCAAATAACATTGATAAGAGAACACAAGAAAGATAACTTTTACATATTTCAAACCAAATCACTTCTTTCATCCAGTCCCAATCTACCCTCCCTTCTCTAGGTAAGGTGCGAAATGGGAGATGGAGATCTATGCATAAAGAGAATCCAGTGTTTAATAGCTCCAATAAGCAACAACAACTATTTAAATGCATGTTTAACCAACAAAATATAGATTTTCAATCAGGGACATAACAGGTATCTTCCCTGTACCAAAGACAAGTCAGGTACAATTTTTTTAATACCAACAATAATACACCTGAAAACTCAAGTTATTTCACAAACACAAACATTTATAAAGAAGTCATCTTTGACGGATAAAATAAATAGAAAATTCATTCAAAGATTTTATTGTACGGTTTTAGGCTTTTAGTTATCTTGGACAGATAGACACCACAGCTGTAAAATATGTGTATTTCATTGAGGCGGTGAAGCCGTGACACTAATACAAACTTATTATGCATGAGCCATCTTTTAAATGCCTAGTTTCATTACATTAGAAAGCTGGATCACCTTTTTCGAGAATGCAGCAAAAGGATTTATATCATCCTCATATATCTTCTTGTATTTGGATTCAACATCTGACGTGAAACCACTTTCAATATCTTCAGCATACTAAACAAAAATCACAAACAAATCTCAAGTTCAGGATAAAAGGTAAAAAATGATCTTGAAGAAAGAAACATAATGATGCAAGCACAATTTAAAAAACCTTTTTCGAACCCCTTGAAACCACTTTCTCAATATTATAATCTTGTACATAACGAATCTTCCCGTATAGTTTGACATTATCAGCTTTACTCTTTTCCAGTTCCACTGTTAATATCCCAATCTTTTCCTTCAACTGCCTTATTTCCTATTAAAAGCGAAAATTTCACCCAGGTCAACACTTGTTACACTGCCATATCATAATCTAAACTTTGGTTTAAAGAATAGTAGATAGAAAGAAATAAAATAAATGAGGTAATATTGATTATACATATACCTCTTCTGTCTCTCGCAAGCGGTTCCTAAATCGATCTCTTTGATTACAAATCACTTTAAGCATTGAGCTCTGATCTTGGTCCAAGGATAGTTGCCTTTGGTCTGTATTCTGATGAAAAAAGAGCCAATTTAAGAGTTCTTCAAATCTAATTTTAAAGAACTGTTACATACAAAAGAATATTTAGGTGTGTGCACTACTTAATTATCCAGCAAAATAATTTTTTTCATTTTTCCCAAAATCTTCATCTTCTAATTGCAAAAATCAACATTTGTACCTAAAGGCATCATTAAAAAAAATCATAGAAAATAGATTGTATGATTAAACCATTTGTCTCAAAGCTCAAGCAGTAAAGAAAAAGTTGAATAATGTTTTACATCTCTTCAAAGCATGTTAATTTAAAGCACGTCAAATGTTCATCTAAGCTTCAATGTGAAAATGCGACTGATAAGAATCAATCTATCAATTGTTTGGTCAAAGAAGCTTTCAACCACCCCATAAACTAGCTATCCCAAAAGCATAAGTTGGAAAAGGCTTGAGATGAATTTTGCTTATATCTCTAAGAGATGCATCTGAAATTAGAATTATATTTCTCCATTGTTATGTGCACTCAATTCAACTCCACCCAAGAAATCACTGATTAAGCTTTTTTGTTAGCCTAAAAGAAAACAACAGTTCAGGCAGCATCTATTTCCAACTTCTGAATGCATGACATTAGTTTCTTTCAAGATTATTCTTTGAAATAAATAAAATCCAGAAAGAATGGAAGCACAAGAGAGGAATCTACCTCAGAATTTTCACCCCCTCCTGTTTCTGAAAGATCCCAATCATCAAGGAAGTTCCCTTTACGATCTTTTGAATTGGAACTATATCCCTGTATCAAAAGGATTATTTAGTGCATTAAAAAAATAATAAGCACAAAATTTTATCATAATTCACAAATGCATAAACAGACTAACAGAGATTAGCAAAAGAGACCAATTCATATTCTATTCAAAGTGAGGGATATGTAAAAGTGGTTGCAGAGACAGTTATTCAAAACCTTCAATATGTCGTCTTCCAACTTCTGTATCAATTTTTGTTGTTCATTAACCTTTGTCGTAAGTTCTGCTATCTTTTCTTCAGCAGTTTCCAGTAAAGATGTTTTCTCAGAAAGTGTGACCTGAAAATGGTATAGAACTTAATCTGAATAATAAAAATAAAGGTCTTTTGAAATGCACAGCAACAACACTTGTTATCATTTTAAGGAACATCCTTCTACATGATATTGTTAGAGTCCACAACATGAACAATGCTCGAATGAAGGAAGTACAGAGCATCCTTTTGAAACTGGTCTTGTTTTCTTCAAAAGAAGGCCAGTGCTATGTTAGTTGATAATTTATTCTCACACTAATTTTTTCACAGTTTTCTTTGTTTATATGGGGCAGGAGGGTTGGATGTCCCATTGCTAAATAAATCACATTCTTACCTTCAACTGTGTTAGTTCGTGTTCCATTTTACGGTTCTTATCAAGAAGAAGAAACTCCATCTTGCTCATCTCTTCCCCACTAGTAGCCACTTCCCAGTCTTCAGCCTCAATTGAATTATAACCCACTGCCTGCAAGTATAGCTCACAAGGAGTTACTTAAATAGAGAAGTTACAAGAGGTAACCAAAACAATAATAAATAAGAGAATGCAACGAACAATAACACCACCTGCAAAATTTTCACTTTCTTTCGCAAATCATCAACTGTTTTTTCTGTAGGCCTTGCTTGAAGTTCCTTCTTCATCTCCTCAAGGGCAGCCTCCTACATCAAGAGAAGGCAATAAAAAAGTCAAATAGCCTTTGATAGATAGAACAAATGCTTGGAAATCAGGGTATCATGCACAAAGTTTCACAAAGGAAGACCACTATCAAGTTGCATTTTCATCTCAAGTAATGGAAAAGAAATTTTCATCATCAAAGTAAAAGTTCACAGACCTACATGCCAAACCACAATTTGAATTGAGAATTTTGTGACTGGAATAGTTAAAAATTAGTTTCAAAGTTTCATGAACATGAAAGAACAAAATTATGTGCCATGTAATGCTGCAGATGGAATTGCTAATGTATCAACTGAAATGCATTTAATGTGGGACCAGTCCAATTTGAAACCGAATATATTGGATCAAAATATGTGCATATTCGTAAATCACACTAACTTATAATGCATTAAAGTATCATTAAGGAGATCTGCTGTAGACTTTGGCAAACCAAAATATCACCTTTTCATTGAGCATTGCAGTAAGTTTCTTGACATCATTAATGTGTTCATCTCTTTCATTTGATAAGGTTGTTTCAATATTGTGTAGTTCCAAGTTCAATTCAGAGATTTGCTTTTCTTTGGCATTTAAAGAATTCTCAAGTGCACTAGTTGAGTCTAAACTATCACTGCAAAAATAAAAACAAACAATAATCTGAAGACTGTAATCCAGTGTAAAAGATAAGAAATTAGAAGGAGTTGAGCAGTATCAATGAGTATGCATATATAGATATAGGATCAGATAAACAGAAAGCAGGAACAAGTCAAGGTGCTCTGCCCACTGAATAACTTTTTGTATGACTAATAGGTTGAGGGGTCCAAATAATCACTTCTGTTAACAGAAAGAGATAAAACCAAAGGTGAAGAATGGAGTTTGCTTCACAAACCATGCTCTGAATTTTATCAAGAGAGTTTGTTGTACAAGCTTTTAAAGCTGAACAAAATAATTAAAATAATAACACATAAAGCTAAAATTACCAAATTAGATGCTAAGACTAGCAGAAACAATGCCATATATCCAACAACTTCGGGTGTGTTGCTTAGCATATTCAGAGAATTGTGATAATTTCTTCAATAAGCACCTTACTCATTTTGGAACAAGCAGCCACAACTTTCACTTTGTTCCAAGAAATAGCAAATTGATCATAAAATAAAACTGAATTTCTTGATGAAAACATCGATTTGAACAATTTGAACTGGGATTGCCTTTAATTATCATGTTTGGAAGAACGAAGACCAAAGGATCTTTAAAGGAAATGCAGAGCAGAAATGTTACTTAACTTGAAAGGGATGCTAAAGATGGATAGTGTACTTACAACAAAATCTTTGGTTTACGGTGAAACTTACATACGCTTCAATAGCTGCTGTTCTCCAATTAGAATAGGAGTTTCACCTCGTTAATATGTGGATAAAGCTTTACATTAAAGAATTAGACATATTACCAAGTTGAAACTCTAAGTCTAATCAGAGAACGAATCACATCCATAGAACTGTAAGTAAGTTCTGTTCTTAGTTTAACTACCAATAAAAAAATGTTTATGTAGAATTTGGAGGTTAGAAACTTGAAATGCAGATAATATTAATTTTAGAAAAAAGAAATGCCCAACTACTACTGCTTTGTATGTATCGATAACAGAATACGAATAATAACAACAACAATAATAAATAGAAAACAAAGAGGACTGCCATACCTATTCTTTGTATCAGTATGTTCATTTGCTGTTTGTAACTGAGATCGGAGAACACCCTGCACAGACACAGAAGTATCACAAGAATAAACAGTAAGTCTGACTGAATATGGAAAAGCATCAGCACTCAGCAGCTTGAATGAGACTCATCCAATTCTCTTCCTCTCTACCCTTAATTGATACTAAACAAGGGACCAATCCTTTTGTTCCCCCGTTCCTTCCCCTCCCACCCAAAGTTTGCATACCAAACAGAGCCTTAGTTGTTTTAAGATTTGATCATGAGCTAGTAATAACTATCCCTACATTAAAGACCCAAGAAACTCCAATCAATAAAGCAGTTCCTTCAGCATGACAATTACAAAATATACTTAGCTTAAAGTCAATGCCTTTGCATAAAATATAATCTAGTAATCATAGGATGTATTTACCATCTGCAATTCAAATAGTCAAATAAAATCTTAAAAAAGTGTGAATCTGAGATTTATTTCAGATTATCTACTACACCAACTATTCATCTTCTTGGGTAAATGAAATCAATTCAAATAAAACATAACCTTAAATGAACATTAATACCTAACATTCAAAATTAATGCAATTAAGTTTCACATTGTGTTCTCAACCTTGTATTTTACTATAAAGTAAAATCCACAATTTTTGATTTTGTGATTGTGAACCCTTCACGATTTAACTACCTTAACTAGCACAGTATAGAATATTGAGGGGTAGGTTGTAAATAGAACTTTGAAGTTGATTATAAAGGATATTAAATGAAATTTAAAAAGAAAAGAATTTTCTTTTGAACTTCCAACAATAACTACCAAACCTTACAAGAGATGGGATCTGTTACTATCAAAGCCCAATCCAACAGGCCCAAAAGGATCGTCTAGCAGAAACGTGGCTCTAAATGAGTTTATTACTGAAAAAACAGTAATAGTGGTTCTAGAATATAATTCTGATATTATGCAGGTGGCAATTTGTTAGGACAAATTCTGTTAGAATGAGGCATGGACTACTAAAAGATCAGGACCCACGGATATTTCCAGGTAAAATTTATAATGGATACCCGTTGGTGATTGATATGGGTATTTTAATTGTTGATGGGGCTGGTATGAGTATTACATATTCAACCTCGCTAATCATTGTTAGTTAATTTTATTTGAGTATTTTTTTTAAATCAAGTGATAAAATAAAGTTATTAACGAGATATATTAACCATTGAATAATAGTTTAGAATCTGATTTTATATATTTATATTTTTTATTTAGCCTTATGAAATTAAAGTTATTTTTAAAAGGATTAATTTATTAAAACTTATACTTTGATGCAACTCATTAAATTTGTATTTTAGAAAGACCAAATTTATTTACACTGATATTTTAGTGTGCAATTTTATTTGAATTGTACTTTAAAATTAATTTTTTTATCTGAGCTTATATTTTAAAGACTTGTTTTTAAATAATTTTATTTAGAATTAAAAAATAGAAAATATCCGCAGAAATCAAAAAAGTGCACCAGTATTTTCTCACGGATACCAGGTGGGTAGCGGGACAAGTAATGGGACAAATTCTTTTAGACAGGCGGGTAGCACGTAGGCACTACCTGTACCCGCCCCACTGCCATCCCTCTATATAACCATGTACTCGAATATTATGAGATATGCTGAATATAATCTGAGAGTTCCTTCTCTTCTTTATTTTAGGAGGCACCTCTGTCCTCAAATTCAGAGATCTTATTCCCATCAAGATCACTACAAGAATCAATTAATACTTGAATACTCAAACCCAGGGAATAGTTAAAGAAGGATTTAGTGTTAAGACGCCATCTCCCTTGGTTACCGATATACTTTTCCTTTTCCCACTTGAGTATAGAAGGACTCTGAAGGGAATGGGATTCAGAGGAAAATAGTCACAGCTGTTATCGATTAGTTAGAGTTGTTAACAGTAACAAGTATCAGTTATAGAACTGGTTTATTTGTCCTTGGAATGAAAGGAGAATGCATTGAGAAGTGTTGGTATTGGAAAACAGATAAATAGCTCAGATGTGAAAGCAAAGAAAGGGAAACCCCTTTGTCAATGGGAAACCCGAAAAAGGAGATTTCTATTTTCCTTCTATTCTTAAATTCTGGTTTGTGGGTTTGTAAGAGACTCTCAGCTATGTAATTGAGATGTATATGAAGCATGAATTTATTGCAGCAGTGACAATTTTTTTAAAGATAAAAGCAACAAACAGTTACAACACAACAGAGCACCTAATATGGAACAAAAAATAATACAAAAAAGCTCAAGCCTTATCTCACAAGAAAAAGGTCGCACCATGGATCCAAGTCTGCCACTAGGCTCTATAAAATCTACTTTTTCAAAAGAGCAATTAGAGCAAAGTTTGTCTTAATAGTTTCTCCAAAAGTTTTCTCTTGGGTTTACCGTCCTTACCCTTTTAAATCAGTTTGTATTCTATCTGATTCCATTTTAGAAACTGTTAGTCAACTCATATCACTAAGCCAACTTACTTGAGGTTCTGTTCTGTTCTGTCATCATCTCAAAATAGGTGCTATTCTAATTTATTTCAAATCATATTTCTGATCTTGTAAGTTCAATCAACCACCTCAACATCAATCATCTTCACTAGACATAAATAGATCTAAAGACAGTGCACTATACTATTTCGTAACTTCTGAAACAAACAGAGAAAGCAGCAAAAATTGAAGAATTTGATCAAACTGGTAAACACAAATACAAACAATCATACTTCACAATCAAATTATTCAAATAAAAGTTTGTAAATTGCACCTTCTCTCTTTCTAAACTAAGAAGCATTGTTTGTGCACGCTCGACTTCATCCATCAGAAGTGTAACCTCCGATTGCTTAGCTGCCCTCTCTTCCTCTGAAGTTTTCAAGAACACAGGAGAATCATGGTCTAAATACTAGAATATCAGGAGAATCAAGGTCTTAACTCTTAATATGCAGATTACAAGTAATGAAAGAACCAATGTTCCAAATTCAAGTGAAGTGTACAACTAAAATTGCAATGAAAACTATTAGATTACCAGATTGGGCACGGAGTTCAAACAACTGGTTTTGTGCAATTTCATGCAATTTCTGCATATTAGAAACACTATCTTTGGCATGCTGCAACTGGTCTTGTAGTGCTTGTTCCCTGCATACAATAAAGAGATCATCATACTAGGTAAGCAATGCCAAAACAGAGGACAGTTCTGATATAGTAGTAATAGTCAGTATGTACAGAACAAGAGGGACAAACTAATGGGAACCTAGGTATTTCATATTTGAATGTAGAAAAAGAGGAATAATTCCAAATAGCATAAACAGAACTCACAAACATGGACTCTCCGTCACTCACGGCAAACAGACAGCTAACGGAAAAACTTACACACAAAGGAATAAAAAAAGAAAGTCAAGGTCATTCAAGAGACCTTAACATCCATTCAATCTCACACTAGTCCTTGTTTGCCCCTCCTTCCCTGTTAGACCTTCTTATACTTCACATCATTAACAAATTTTGTTTCTTCCTCCGACCACCTTGCCATGTGTGCAGGTAGTACTTGGAGGCAATGTTTATTTGGCTCACACAAGTTGCCAATGCCTTACTTCCCCTCCCTTCTTTCAATGGTCCACATTGCAACAATAAGAATACTACATATACCGAATGCAGTTGTTGCATTTACTAAACTAAATAAACAAACAATTCTCCATAGCAGACAACATTGAAGTATACCTTTCTTTCAGAACTTCCAATGTTTTCTGGTTCTCTTCTGCCAGACTGCGTTGTTTAATCTCCACAATTTCTTTCACTTTCTCTTCCATCTAATTCACATAAATTCAAATGAAAAATTAAAAAACATGAAAGAAAACTAGGTCTAATTTGTAATTGAATTTTAAAGATATTGGGGATCTAGAGCACTAATAACCTGTTGCTCTAATTGCCTGTTTCTCTCCTCAAGCCTTCGTATTGTAGCCTGCTGATTTTTCAAGTGAGTTGCCTCTGTTCTGAACTCCTCAAGCTCAACTTTCATTTTCCGGTTTTCAGATTCAAGCTCAGATAACTTGAGATCTTGTTCCTGTACAATTCAGAACATGAACAAGCATATGTAAACATGCACATGGTTTTCCCGTCGTACATAAAACATAAGTGCCAGTGCACAAGAGCATTGTACGTACAAATTAGAAAGCAACAAAAATGGAACTGTTTAATTGCATAATAAATTAATGATGGAGGCCTAAGTTGGTAATCTTTAAATATACAAACTGAGAAAGTATGGTTGCCAAACTCTCTGAAAGTCAAAAGATGAAAATGCGTTAATTAAAGCAACAATGGGCAGAACGAACACAAAAGAGATACTAGAAACAGAATATGTCTCAACATAAATTTGATGGCACAGAAACATAGTTAAAGTTTCATGCATTCCAAGATGGAAGGCCTTCCCAGTGCTCATTGCCAAAAAAAAACATAAATTACATCAGTATATCTAGATCAGAGAATCGTGCATTCATTATACATAACTAACTCGTGCATGCATATGTAATTCATCCAAAAACATTGCATAAGTTCTTTCACATACGAACAAAAAGTTGAAAAAATAAAAAGAACAGGGAACGTAAGCTAAATCCTAGAACTCACAGCAATCGATGCAAGAGCTGGATAAGGATCGGGAGCTTCATAGAGCTTTTGATAGATGTTGAGAAAAGCATTTTCTCCAAACTTGGCTCTCTTAGTAAGATTATCAACCTCTTCCTGGTAGCCCTTAAGCAAGGAATTGAACATACTTAACTTATCCTCCGGGGAGGCCTTTTTGAAATCTGTATGAAGCATAATGTGTAATTTCTCAGATACATTCATTTAAAACACCAAACAACAAACACCAACAAAAACTCAGAGCAAGGAAGAAGCAGAGTGCTGCAGTGCTCCTTCCGTTGTGAAAACATGCCCTAAGAGCTAAGTATACGTATCCAAGGTGAACTGTGAACTCTGAAGCTTCAATCAAATGCTGATTTCGTAATAAAGGACAATAATAATTCTATTAAATACGTTTCTAGCATAATTCGGAAACAGTAACGAAAGCACTAACTCCGCATACCTCTAGTGTTCTCTGCAAGCTTGCGTCGGTTTTTCTGACTGTTCTCCTGATTCTCCGCAATTCGAAGCCCTTGCTCGTCCAATACAGATTTCTCCTTCTCCAACTCAAAATCTGAAAACACGAAGAAAAATCCGAAACAATCGTAATTGAAACAATGCGGCAACGCATCATAGATTAGAGATAACCAAGTCAATTAGAAAGAGCGGAATGGGAAGAATCAGCGAGACGTTGTTGAAGTGAAGTCTCGATGGTACCTTTCCAGAAGGCGGAGACGACGGAGATCGGAGAAGCGGATGGAGGAGCGGTGGATTTGTCCCTCTCGGGTCCGGATCCGGATCCACCTAATGGAGCCTCCATTTTGTGGTGCAGTGTCTGAATTGGTTGAAGAAACTCTATTGTATTTTCTTCTTCTCTTTTGCTTGTCTCGGTTTCGGGTTTTGTATTCACCTAACCGGAAAACTCTTATGTGCGGTAATATGGGATCAGAAAAACGGATATGAATGTGTCGCAAAGTTAATTAAATTAAGTAGTATTAGCTTAGCTTAATTCCTTTTATTCATGTTTTGTTTGGTAAATAAGCAATGGTTTGGCTGGGTTGATTACTTAGATGGCAAATTTTTGAAAGTAGTGTAAATTTTTAAAATGGTATATTTTTTTATTTATTTTTAGATATGGGTAAATTGTGTATAGGAAACACGATTGAATGTGCAGTATTGAAGAAGGCTCGTGCACCCTCATACAAAATATAAAATGACAGTTATGCCATCAACTTTAAAAGTGTAAAGACTAAATTAGCTTCTATCCTATATCTTGTTCTCACATTCGAAATCCTTACTTCCATCCATTTTCACCTTTTCTTCCATCCATTTTCACCATTGTCTGAAGTTTTCGTGTCGCTGCACCCACTGCTGTCTTCATCCACTTCACTCCATACCAGGCACGGATCTGTGTATACCAGGCACGGATCTGTGTATACCAGGCACGGATCTGTGTATTTGCATAACTGCTGTGAAGAAAAGGCATCCGACTCACAGTTTCAGCATCTGTTTGTTTCCATTCTTCCAAATCTTCGATTAATCCTTCAAACAAGTAATATGTAAGTAATTTTTTGTGTTTATTAGCAATTAGTAAGTGATATTGTTGATTAGAGTAGTTGATTTGGGGTTTTGGGCGTTGTTGACGGCAAACAGAGAAATTTTCCGATTTGGGGTATGAGAACCGGATGTACGGTTATCGTTTTGATTTGGAAATGAGAACCGAATGACACCCCATCCGGTTCACTAACAAAAAATTGACAACCGGACGACATACTCATCCGATTGTCAATTTTTCGCAATGTGAACCGAATGGGGGTGTCATCCAGTTCTCATTTTTTAGCCAGTGAACCGGATAGGTGTGTCATAAAGACAGTTGTGGAATTAAAATGTTATATTAAAGTGCAGGAAGAGGGTATTAGAATGCAGCAAAAACTTGTCTTGAAGGAGACAGGTTCTTCCTTGGGACTGATTCTTCCTGCACCTCCATGGCGATAATCACCATTATATCACAAGAGCAGATTGTATAACTTGCAACACCAATTTTTTTTAAATACATTGCGGGTTGTACAACCCCCAATGTAAAAGGTGCAGAAAATATAATTTTTTAATTGTATTGTAGTTTGTGTAACCTACAAAGTGAAAAAAAAAATCTCAATTATTATGAAGGCTATTTTTGTCTTTTTGTTCAAAGTTAAAATGAGAATATGTTAAAATTGTGCAAGAACCACTCCTTCCTTGGAATCGTTGGGCAGAGTTGGTCCTTTGGGCTTTAGGCCCCGCACTTTGAGCAATGTTGGGCCAATGTATGGACCACCTTCCATCTTACTAGTCTTTTTCTTCCTGCACCCCCACAGTTTCTAACTGAACTTCCATAATGTTGAACAATTTTCTAATAGCGATTTTATCCTTGATAAAAAGTGGGAGCGGCAAATGTGAGTTGAACTCCATTCAGTAGATTGACATTTTGAGTTTATCTCATTTAACTTATCAATCGTATAAAAATATACTAATTCGCTAACTTTTCTTTTTTAATTTCATATTTTATGTCTAAAATATTAAGATTAAAATAATAGTGTATATATATATATATATATATGTATATATATATATATATGTATATATATATAATTTGAAATATTATAATCCCTTTATTTTGTGTTATTTCAAATATGTAATAGTATTTTAATTTAAATTATCAAGACTTGTAAATTAAGATTTAATTATTAATTATTATAATTAACTAATTTAATATGTAAAAGTAGTAACTATCTTAATTCATTGAATTATATTAATTAATTAGTTTACTTAATATATATATATATATATATATATATTAAATTTATCAGTATGCTTCTTGACGAAAGAGGTTGGGATTCTTAACTCACCTAAACCATTCATTCCATTCTAATTTTTAGCAACTAAAGACTATAGATGGATCAAAATTAAACAAACAAACAGATTTTACCACTCTAAGAAAAATTGAAACCACAAATCAAGTACATATTTAGATTGAAGTCGAAAACACTTAAAAGTACTTTTACATTAAAATGCCTTTTCGATTCATGTATTAAAATGCGTAATTTTATATTGAATCCGCAGTAGCAGTCACATAAATGGTCAGCAATAAGTTTCTTTGTAGTAGTGCATGTCAAAGATAAAACCTTGTTGGAATAAAAATGGACTGAAGTGGAAAAAACATGGTTCTCATCCACCTAGGAGAAACTTAAGTGTATCTTACTATTTCATAAAAAGATCCAGCAACCACCCTTAAGGAACCTCGATGGCTAGATAAAATTTCTCAAAGCTCTGATTCATATATGTGATTTCTCAAAAGAATATAGCTTTCTAGGTTTCTGAGAGACTTGAGATTAATCTTATTATATGTTTTCTATACCTTTTACATGTTAAGAAAAAAACAAGTTTCACTGTTATTTAATCTAAATATCTATATGTGCCAACAAATAAATACCATACCCCGCTTTAAACACTACAATGAGATCAAATTTTTTGTTTTCTAAATAAAAATTACACCAGTGTCTACATGCTGCCATTTACCACAAAAAATTTCACATCAATGTTTCGGAAATACTAGTTCAAAACGTAAAACATCTTTCTCTTTCTTTTGTCCTTGACATGTGTAGTTCAAGAGAATCAATTCAAATAGTTCTTACAACAATCCTCAAACACCCCAAAAGGTCAAATGCCTGCCTCAATGAACTTTAGGCCTTTTTGTCTGGCCTCCTTGAAGCCGAACTGCTCTACAGATCTTCCTCCAACAGCGGATTGAAATGATAGAGGGTATTACAATCCAAGAGGCATTTGCTCCAATATAGTATGCATAATAGTAAAATGTGTTGCTAGCAAAATTATCACCTTCTAAAATTGCTGTGATATAATAAACAGCAGTTCCATAGAGTTGACCCAAAGAAATGGCAAACTGAAGTATGTAGCTATATGACTTTCCAGTAGCAATTGCATACCTGTCATCCACATGGCCAACACAAACAGTAAGGAGAAATGAAAAACAAGAGAATATAAAACATTCAATCCAATGTAAAATTACTGCAACAACAAGAGTCTTCTTGTCTTGTTAGATGAGATTGGAAACATAAATCAGTCACATTACTAACAGCAGTGTCATAGCTATAGTTATCTTAGTTGTGTCTTTTGTTCTTTATGTTCAACTTACACTGCTAGAAGGCTAGCTGGACCCTCCAAAACAGCTGTTATTCCTTCAACAGTAACTACCCCTGCATCCCTTCCTGCATACCTTGAATCCCCTTTGCTATATTCCTTCCCTGTTAATTGTTCATTAAAAACTTCCATCAACTAAAAGAATGCAAATACCTTAAAGGAAAATCCAAATTTCAATTCCTATACATGTCTGCTAAATGCTAAAGAAACTTACAAACTTCAGCCAGGTAGAAGCCAGTCTTATCCTTGAAAAACTCAGGTGAGAAAACAAAATAGCCCTCAAGAATAAAATGTGTAAGGCCTGTGAAGGCCCACCAGCACATCAGCACTCTGTCAACTTTGCTTTTCTTAAGACCTCCTGAGAAAATACAAAATCATCTAAACACAATCAGAAAACCTACCATCATTCCCACGAATCTGATGACAGAAATTCAAATAACAACCATAGTGAAAAGCCTGAACCTTGAACTTACAACAAATGATATAGCATATTAGCATAGAGAGTAAGTGATACAGGATACCACTCATAGCAATTCCACTCTCCAATACATTATACGTTGGTCAACTGATGATGAAATGTGGACAAAACGTAGATGCAATTTCTTAAGTGCATTTGGTACTGTTCTCCAATTATAGGACAAATCTTCGTTATTTAGATTACCAAGATAAAAATTCCATAGTAAATCTTCATTAAAAGCACATATTGTATATAATTTTGTTCTATTACACAATTAGTCACTATAGAGGTGGGTTTGACAGTCACTGTGCAGGACTATAAATAGTTTCAGAGACTGTTTGATTGTATTGTATTGAAGGAAAAAAACACCAAATCTTACTGTATAAATCACATGCATGGCAGATGCGAATCTAGATTGGATGACAAAAAAAAACAGATCTATTCAAATGTTTGACAGATGCAAATCAAGATCCAAAGACACTACACATTTCCAATCAAAAGAGGATAAAATAACAGTCTTTTCATTTTCAATCACCCAAATGGTCGCACTTGAAAAATGTTCTCTCAGTAACATTCAAAATCAAATTTTGAAAGTAACCCAACACTCAATGTTCCAGCTTGAGCCGAAATCAAAAGTTTCAAACAAAAGGATTTTTAGTTGTAAGGAAATTGTGACCAATCATGATCACAAAAAGCTCACCAAACACACACACTATACGCAGATTTAAAACCCGTTACGGGAAACAATTGAAATAAGAAAATTTAGAATTATGGTTGGGAAGAAAGCGTTTGAACCTGAGAAAATCCAGACGAGTGAGACTACGAGCAATGAGGAGAAGGCGAAGACGAAGAGAATGTTGGACATGGAAAGGAGGCATGGAGTGTAATTGGGTAAGTGCAAATCCTGTGGGACATAAGGGTGACCCTGTGAGACTTGGGATGGATCCATCTTCTTCTTCTTCTTCTTCTTTTTGGATTCTGCAAAGGTAATAGAGAATGCTAGCTGTTGACTGATGAGTTGGACAGAGAGTGTGAAAAGAGATTTAAGGGATTTGATGGATTGATGTATGACAGAATCATTCATCCATGTTACCTTGATTTATTTCTTCATCTTCTGCTTTTTTTTTTTTTTTCTTTTCTTACATTTACTTCTAGACATTTTTAAATAAATTAATTATGGTGAATAGATGTTTTTATTAATAATATTTTTATAAATATTTAGAGTTTAATTCTTCTATTATGAGTAATAAAAAGAGATGATGGATTAATGGCTTACCTTATACTTTAACTTATATTTCCTTTTTGAACAAAATAATTTCTCTTATTATTAGTCAATTATAATTATAATTTAGAAAATTTTTAATTTACTTATTAATTATTATATATGAATAGGTAAATCTATTATTACTCATAAATTGTTATTTACATATCTATATTTTATATTTGTTAATGAAATACATATTATTTACATATTTGTACTAATTGAAACAATATTTATTTATAGATTTATTAGTATAGTATTATAAGGATATATGTGATTTTTTAGAGTTGGGACGAGTTTCTATTAGTTGAGGATCACATGAATATGTATACATATTTAGCCTTTAAATGAGTTTTATAAGATTAAAGCTTAATTACATGTTGAGCAAATTAAACACATAAGAAAAGCTAGTTTAGTTTTCAACATTATCTTAAAATAAACCACATGGATGTAAAGGTGATGTTGTTACATTGTTTTAAAAGTGTTACAAAACATTGTGTGTTGATTGAATTAAGACTGAAATAAGCTTTTATTTTGTTTTTAATGTTTTGAAATGTTGTATGCATGTATCAATTTTGTGTTAGAGTATTAAATAGGGACAATTGATTCAAGTTGGGATTAATTGAAATCAACTTATTCAAATATAGGTTAAAAAGATAAGAATTGAACAACCAGCTTAAATCACAATGGAGAACTAATTTTCATGGAGATTTGTTGGGCAACTTGTTTAAACAAAGACTCAAGTGGTTTAGTCAGTGGGCAGATCAATTCTCAATAAGTAAAATTCATTTAATTGGAATTTTGAGAACTTTAATTGTTAAACAAGAAGTATAGTTATTTTTATGGATAACTCTGATTAAGTAATCAATGGATGAGTATTTAGTTAGCCAGACAACTAAAGGTTTTGGGAGTATCTATGCTTTTGGTTGTACTAGCAAGATGATAACAAATACGTACTTAATTCACTCAGGGAGCCAAATGCTGACAGAGAGAAAGAGAAAAGATTTTTTAAACTTAAAAAAAAAACATGTTTTTAAATATTTCTAAATGTTAAATGTGTTTATCATTTATTATATTTGAACAACATATTTTATTCCAACATTTCATAGTATAATGGATAATGATTTTTTAATTTATTGGTATTTGAGTTTAGTGTAGATGTATGAACGAAAATTTATAATAGAAATTATTTTATATTATATGAATTATATGTATTAGGAAAGGAAATATTATGTTAGAAATGTATAAGATATGTATTCAATATGAGATTGATATTAAGGAGATATATTAAGTCTACTAATATATCTGAACTACACATAAGAGGAAAATTATCATTTGATGAGAGTTAAGGAAAGTTCTTATGACTTAGTTAACTATATAAAAAAAAGTCTTACAGATCTTGATATGAATATAGATTATTAACAAGATTCGAATTTATAAAAGGAAATATGTAATATAGAAAAAAAGAATTTTTTTTAAATATTTTGATTCTTTCATATTAGAGCACATAAGTCATTTTCTGAGAACTATAAATATGTTATAAAATTTCACAGTAGATCGATAAATTCTTTAGTCGAACTGAATTTGAACCAGTTGAACAATCATTCAAATTTATCATATCATATGAGAGGACTTCATTCAATATAACTATTTTTAAAGATAACTTAATAAAAATAGTATATGATAACGAGAAATGTAAATCTTTGAATCAATTTTAATCCATATATCTATATAGAGTATTTTATGGAATGTTCGTGGTTGATCTAACATAAGTTATAATATATATAAACTAAAACTTAATTTACATAAAAATTATTTTGTATTTTATATTTTAAAAACTTGTTATTTGATAAATCAAAATTAAGCACAGTATCGGTACCAATCTAATTTCAAACTAATGTTATCTAAATATTTTCTAAACATAAAAACATGAACCAACTGTAGTATCTATTTTTTTTCTTTCTAGTCTCTTTAATAGCAATAATAGGGTGAATTGAAATGATTTATTTTCAAAGACCTGCTTTACCATTTGATTTTAAAATTTGTGACGAGTAAACTCTATTTTAGTTAAAAGTATTCTTGAAGTAAGCAACCCTTTTTCAAATAATATTCTATATATTTATTTTTTAATATTAATTTTTATAAAAATTAACAATCAACATAATAAATTTTAGTGAATACACGCTATTTCCAAAACACCATTTATAACAAATTTTTAATAAATTATAAATTATTAAAAGTTACTTTTTATATAAAATTAATTCTTATTTATATTTAAATAAACTTTTTATATGGTGCATCAAAATTAAACACCGTGTACCTATTTAATTTCAAATGAATGCTATCTAAATACTTTTTCAAAACATAAAAATAGTTTTTTTTTTCTATTCTTCATATGAACCTATCTATTCACTAAAATGTGTTTAATTTATTTTGTAATCTAAAAAATTTATATTAATTTTTTATTTGTAATTTTATAATTTATTTTTAAATTTATATTTAATTATTTTTACATTTTTTATAATTAATTAACGTTTAATTTTTATATTCTTATTTGATATTTATACAATTATATTTTTTTAATATTAGAAAGACATATGTATTCATGTTAAATATTTAATAATATTATACTTTTATATCGTAATTTTTATTTTATAAAAATATTTAATTTATGTAAAAAATAATAAAGGGACAAGTAAAAGGATATCTCTTTCTAGATAGGGATGAGAATGTGAGGGGAAAAAAAAATTCCAATCTATAACAGTGCATATAGGAAGAGACATATCTTAGAAAACAAAAGAATAACGTAAGTGAGAAAGAGATATGATACTAATAATAGGGGGAAACTATTCTCACGTGAAACCCATATAAAAATTATATTTATAGAAATAATTTCTTTAAAAAAGCAATCTAAACAATTGTTATCATTGCATGAGATTTTTCTTATTATTGTATAAGAATATTCTTAAGTGGATCTATGATATGTATGAGTCATCTTTGTGGGAGAACACCCGTTGTTGTTTTTTTTTTTTTTACTTTTTGTACTGTATGATTTTTTCATAAATATTTTTGAAAGTTAATTTTATTTTGTAAATTATAATTAATTTATATATCTCAATAACAAGTCTAAATACAAATTTTAAAAAAAATATATCTCTAAATAACAAGTTCAAATAATGTTAAACAAAAAACCGTCTAGCAACAAAAGGTCAGTTTTGATAAAAACTAGTGGATAAATTAGCTTTAAAATAGCAAGTTAATTAATAGAAATGATAAACTACTTTATTTAATTAAGAGTATTTAATAAATTAATTGTTCAACTAGTTTGTAGATATAAAATAATATAGAAGAATATAAATATATAGAACTTTTATTATATAAGTAAAATTTATATTTTTTAAATAAAAATATGTTATTATGTAATTATAATTTAGATTTCTTAAAAATTATTAAATCTTTTAGTACTTATATTTTTTTTTTTTTTGAAAATTTGTATAGGTTTTTTCTGGACAAGTTATTTTCTTTAAATGAGTTGGTTAATAACTAGTAATTAAATTTATCATTTATTTATTTTCATTAATTAGTCTTACATTAATTTATTGTTGACTTAATTTTTTAAGTTGTTTATAAATTTAAGTATTTTTAATAGAATTTCTTCTAAATTTTTTTGATTTATAAAATGTTTATATTTTTTTCACTGAGTCTTTTAGTTAATTAAAGTAAGATAAGCATTTGATTTTATTTCTTTAACATTTAACTTATAAAATGAAATGATATGATTTTTTTTACAAAAATAATTGCAGTATTAGAATTTTATTTTTTTTATTGTTCAAAACACACTATTGTACTTCAAATTGTAATATCATATAATCACGCCACTCAAATGGACTGATTCAATATAAAAGTTTTGAATAAGACAATTTTTTAATAAAAATTAAATTAAAATATTTAAATTTATGAAAAATTAAAAAATTCATTAAGTTATTATTTAATTAAATAACAATATCGTCACTCTAAATACCAACAAACTCTAACAATATCAAATTAACTGAAAAAAAATATGAAAATATATATGTGTGACGTTATGATTTTTAGAATAAATTTCTCATATTTACGTGAAAAAAATTATTTTACAGATAAATATGTTAATTTTGGTATTAATCTTTTAAGTAGTTTACTCCTTTTTTTAGTAGTATTTGTATAATAAATTTCAACTCATTTTTATAATTTATTTTTTAACACGGGTTTGATTTATATGTTTTTCCTTTTAGCTTTCCTTTTTTAATAATTTTTTTACACTTGTCCCTAGCATGACTTGTATATAAAAAAAGGAAGATTTAACCTTTTTTTCCCTTTTTCTCCTTTCCTTCTTATATTATACCAAATTATTAAATAATTTATTTATCTCCTTTATCTTCTCATTGATCTTACATTAAAGGTGATTGTGAAGGACTTGGTAATCAAATTCACATCACAAAAAGTACTATAGTACCAATTAATGTGCTCTCAAAGTCAGCTGAATAATAAATGATATTTAAATTTGTAGGTACAGATTTTTGTTTTATTAAAGGCTGGCATTTTCCAATGCCAACTCAAGCGTATAGTTTAATCTTTAAATAGTAAATTATTATCATTTCTCTAATTAAAACTATATGAAATTAATTCTTATCCTTCTTAAAAAATTATCACTTTGATATTTTTCATCAATATGTGTCTTATATTGTTTTGATTTTCATAATTATAAATTAATAAATTAAAAAAATTAAGAATAAACGAAAAGATAATGGAAATCAACTCATTAATATTATATATAAAGACTTATTTAATAAATTTTTATTTATAAAGTTTATATTAAAATTTGCTATAGATTATAATTACATGATAGACATAGCCTACTCTTGTATTGATAAGATGGGTAAAAATAACATAATTGATATCATATTGGATGATAACTTTTGTAGTTTATTGTGTGGTGGTTGGGTGATGATATTAAACAAGATTTTGTTTGGTTTGGATTTCTTTTTATTTTTATTAGTTAGATTTTTTTAAAATAAGTTTAATCTACTTGAGTATAAAATTGTTTAAAATATAAGTTTTGGTTTGATCATTATGTTTATCTATTTTTATTTGATCCCTTATCCTTATTTGTATTTATGATTTTTTTTTATGTACATATTCTTTGAAAAGAATGTGATTATTAAGTCAATACCAATCAAAATTAAAAATATAATATTTTTATAATCATATATTAAGTGATACCTTTATATTAAAAAAAACTCATCATGTTCTCTAGGAAGAAAAAACACATATAACAAAGCATGGTTATTTGGATTATATTTTAAACTTATTTATTTGTTATAAAGATGGTGAAGGCATACAAAAGGGAGTGTTCTATATTATTGTCATAACTAGATTGAAACCTAAGAATAATAAGATCTTTACGAGGCATTATATAAAAGAAAAAGATAATCCAAATAAAAGGTCAGAATTATTTGGGTTTGAATTTCACAATAACAATTAAGAATAATCAAATTAAAATAAAATAAATATTTTATCTTTTCATTTTTTAAAAAACAATTCACCTCGAGTCTTTAGACAGGTAAACTCATAAGAGATAAAAAATCTTAGAAATTAAGTCAATATATATATTTCTTTGTAGTGCCATGTTCACAAAAATTGTGTCAATAAAATTCAATAATGAAAAACATTATAAATTTTATAAAATTTGAAATTTAATTAAGTTTTAACTTTCTCGTAAATTTTGATACTTTTAATTAAATTTTTATTAATATTTTCGTTATATTAAGTACTTAAATCCTTTTATAGTTTTTATGAATCTATTGTTGTCAACTTAAGTCTTCCTTCCACTGTTACTTTTTCTATTACCTTCATTCTTCTTTACCTCTTCGCATTTATTGGTGTAATGACCAAAATTTTCATGATTGAAGCAAGTCATGATTTTTAAGGTAAAATTCTTTGATAGGTGTGGACCTACATAATGAAAATATTTGATAGGTTGAAAATATTTATAAATAATTCGACTGTGATTTCATAACTGAAAATATATTTACAAATAATAGTAATTAGATAACATATATTATGATAGATTATCTGTATGTTTAATTTAATTTTACAAAAATTAGTTTCTAAAATTAAGTTAAACTTAAAATCTTTTAAATTTAAGAATAATTTATATATAAACTAATTTTAATTTTAAATTTACTTAATTTTCTTTTTCAAAAGTAGTTTCAAAACACTTACTCAAACTTATCCTAAAAAATGACACTTGTATTTGTTACTTGCATATATATCTTGTTTTAGGCAAAATTCTCAAACAAGTATAATTTTATTATGAAATTTTCAGTTTCCAAAATGGATAAAAGAAATTTTTATTTCTAGAATTTCATTGTAAAGAAATCGTGTAAATGATAAAATTATATAAAGGAGACATGATTTTAGTAATATTTAGTATCCTTCAAACACGATTTCAATGCTTTAATTTTAAAAAATAAAATTTATTTAAAAATACAAAATTCATTTAAAGAAAAACACAATTTGTGATTCATATCTCTTAATATAATTACTTATGTAACCACTCTTTTAAATTAAAACTGATTAGCAAACCACATTAGTTATATGAAAAATTGGTTAAGTATGAAATTCTTAATATATAACTTAGGTATGAACATTTTTTTTTAAAATTAAAACTAATTAGCAAACAGTTCAATCAAGTAAGGCATTAAATTTGACTTACATATTTTTTTTTGAACGGCTTGACTTACATACTTGTTAGAGGCTTTTTTAAAACGTTTAGTTTAAAGTAGTAATTATATTGTTATTTTATTAATAGTTCATTAATTTATTTAATTCATTATTATCCTAAATTTATTTAAATGAATTCTATTTTTTTAAATAAATTTTGTTTTTTAAATAATTTTTTATTAAATTAAAGTACTGAAATAGTATTTCACGGGCTGAAATCATGTCTTTTCCGTAAGATTTTACTATTATGAGAATAATTTTTTTACCTATTTTAAAAATTTCTTAGTAAAATTACACATGTTAGGAATTTTTGTTGTTTTATCTATCTATCAACAGAGTAAAACTACCCACTCAACTATTTTTTTTTTTCAAATGCTCTCTTAACTTATTTCTATTATAAATTACAATACGTAATATATAATTCAGAAACTTTCTTCATCATACTTTTTTTAAAATATTGTCAATACTCTTTTATTCTTCCCTTCAAATATACATTAAAAAAACTGATTTTCTTCTTTCAATCGTATTTTCCTTTTATCTATGTTCAATTATTAACTTTTTAAAATATCTCAAACAGTATACTATTTCTTTCTTATTTTCTAGCATAGCATTATTCTGGTCTATAAATACCCTAAACTCATCTCTTATTTTTCATCAAGCAAATAAACAACTCAGAAATGTTGTTTCTAGCAGTAGCTATCCCTACAATATTGCTGGTGATCACACTCTTCATTGTTTTTGGGTTCCAAAACAGACATAATGGAAAAACTGCACCAGGTCCCAAACCCTTCCCAATTATAGGTAACCTTCACATGCTAGGAAAACTCCCACATCGAAACCTTCAATCCCTTGCTACAAAATATGGTCCCATAATGTCCTTAAAGCTAGGGCAGGTCCCCCTCATAGTGGTTTCTTCCCCAGAAACTGCAGAACTGTTTCTCAAAACCCATGACACTGTTTTTGCCAGCAGACCCAAAATCCAAGCCTCAAAATTCCTTTCTCATGGCAGCAAGGGCTTTGCTTTTTGCGAGTACAGTGCATACTGGCGCAACGCCAGGAAAGTGTGCACTCTGCAGCTTCTGAGTGCCTCAAAGGTTGAGATGTTCGGTCCTCTGAGGAGAGAGGAGTTGGGAGTGTTGGTGAAGTCGCTGAAAAATTCTGCAGAATCATGTGAGGTGGTGGATCTGAGTGAGTTGCTGGGGAAGCTGATGGAGAAGATCGTGTTTAAAATGGTGTTGGGGCGTGCGAAGGATGATAGATTTGACTTGAAATATCTGATTCAAGAGGTGATGAACTTGGCTGGAACATTCAATGTTGCAGATTACGTGCCCTGGCTAGGGTTCTTTGATCCTCAGGTATCAGATTTGATTATATATGTTGCAACTAAAACTTGTTAGCATATGCATTCACTAGATCAATTTTCTTCACATGATGAAATATATATATATATATATATATATATATATATATATATATATATATATTATATGCCTACTGGTACGACTTTATATTAGAAATAAAAATAAAAATAAACTTAGAAAATGTGCAACTAAACATGAATTTAACAAAAAAGTTTTAAAAAATAAAAACAATCTTAAAAACATGCCACCGACAGAACTTTATTAAAAAAAAACTTTTAAGAAAAATAATGCTCTTAAACAACTTCTATATTTTTTAAAGAAGTCGTATCCAAACACAACTTATCCTTACTTGTACTTTTTTTAAAATCTGTTTACAAACGTAAACTGAAAAAAAAAAATCATTTTAAAATAGAAAAATAATACTTTGATACTGTATTTTCTCTTACTTCCGTTTGACACTCTGACGTGTCATGTGTGGTCCCGCGTGACAATAAAAGAGAAAACACAGTTGTTTTTGGCATTCCACCCCTGAGACACGTGTGTGTTCCAAAATTATAAACAGCGAACCACTTATTTGAACTGAGCTAACCACTTAGTGTTTTCACCCCTTAGACAAGTGTGTGTTCCAAAACTACACACAGCGAACCACTTATTTGAACTGAGCTAACCACTTAGTGTTTTCACCTCTCAGACACATGTGTGTTCCAAAACTACACACAACAAACCACTTATTTGAACTGAGCTAACCACTTAGACCTTCCACTCCTGAGACACATGTGTGTGTTCCAAAACTACATACAGCGAACCACTTAGGTGAACTGAGTTAACCACTTAAACATTTCACCTCTGAGACATATGTGTGTGTTCCAAAATTACACACAGCGAACCACTTATTTGAACTGAGCTAACCACTTAGTATTTTCACCCCTCTGATAAGTGTGTGTTCCAAAACTACACACAGTGAACCACTTATTTGAACTGAGCTAACCACTTAGTATTTTCACCTCTCAGACACGTGTGTGTTCCAAAATTACACACAACGAACCACTTATTTGAACTGAGCTAACCACTTAGACCTTCCACTCTTGAGACACATGTGTGTGTTCCAAAACTACACACAGCAAACCACTTAGGTGAACTGAACTAACCACTTAGACATTTCACCCCTGAGACACATGTGTGTGTTCCAAAATTACACATAGCGAACCACTTATTTGAACTGAGCTAACCACTTAGTGTTTTCACC
>Ga0099824_1000981_pt1 | contig 38257 bp, 13 predicted proteins | sample SiratrowhiteBW_FD_76837 | JGI IMG/M metagenome (GOLD analysis project Ga0099824, IMG submission 76837) | Root nodule microbial communities of legume samples collected from California, USA - Siratro white BW | ecosystem: Host-associated > Plants > Roots > Nodule | place: USA: California... | reverse complement strand
TTTTATATATATATATATATATATATATCTATATATATATATATATATATATATATATAGAACGTTTATAACATAATTGATGCTAAATTTATATTCACCACATGAAAATGTGTTGTGAATATTGAAGAAGTAATAAGTTTATTATTTTTTAACTTGGTAGAATGATGACTAGTTGCTTCTTGAACGTGTCATTGGTGCATAATGTTTGTTTTATTAATTAAATTGGTCCACTTGTGTATCTTGCTACGAATAAAATATTTGGGTATACGTCCATTTCAACAAAGATTCAATGTTTCCTTTTATTTTCAGTGTGAATGCAACGTGCTCCTGTATAAATAAGCCCATAGATTTGACTAACCACCATAATACTATGTACGTATATGCCATTGTTAATTGATTATAGTTCATGGGAAGAATGGCCTCCATCACTGCCATGGACCATTTGCAGAGACAAAACACAGTGATGAAGCTTTGAATACGTCTACATGTATTCAAAGCCAAAAAATAAATAAAAATGGATTGTGTCTATAAAATTATTTAATAAAGTTTCAAATCAATGGCATAAAAGATCCATTAGATTTTTGTTGGCACTTTAGGGGAAAAAGAGAGAGCTATAAAGGCATACCTAGCTTACCCTTAAGTGTTTTGCCAAAGGACGTTCTTACCTGTTATTTCTTCATTCGTGTCATGTTCAATGGAGTTATATATACTTGCCAGTCCATAAATCTTAGTGGAAAGAAAGCCTTAAATACTCACTAGATTAAACATAGCCAATCAGCAAAAGTTTGATACTTTAAACAAACCAATTATCTTTCTTAAATGTGCTCGCTCTATTAAATGTTATATGTTAAGTTTTAGTCAAATCAATTACAATTTATTCGATTGCTATATTCATTATTTCAACCTAATTAACTATTGTTGAACTTCTAAATTAATATATTTTAGATATTAGAAATTACATTTTCCCTCTACTTTGTTTTTTTTTTTCAATCGTTTTGGTTTTTTAATAATACTATTTAATATGGTTATATGTATTATGCAATTCTTAATGTATTTTGAATGAAAAATTAATGACATTTTCAAAGTAAGAATTTTAAAAGTATAAAATAAAATAAATAACTAATAATTAAAGTACAAATATAATGTTTACCCTGAATTAACAAAAACTTTAATGGTTATATGCAATATATAATACAAAAAGAAAAATGTTAAAAAATATAATCATTTTTTTTATCACACTCAATAACTTAAATCATCGGAATCAGATAATTTTAGTTTAGGTTAGTTAAACAATCAAAATTAAATTAAATCAACTTTATTAAATATAGTTTATTTAAATTAAACGGTAGCTTATATATGGTAGTTGTTTGTTTCCTTTAACTGGTGGCTTACGATCCAAATCCTACTGGACATCAAAATAAATGCCAGTTTGACCAGTGTTAAGAGTTAGTTTTATATTAAAAACATAAAAAAATGTATTACTACATTTTCTTAAATGAGTTTTCCACATTTCTGAAGATAATAATTAACTTTTTCTATTTTAAGATCATAATTTGGAAAGAAAACTATAGTAATAAGCTAACTTTTACTCAGCCAATAATTTATAACTTTTGTTTTTGAGAATCCAAGCACATTTATAGTGGTGTGATTAATTTAAGTTGGATTGGATGATTATATTTTGTTGAGATAAAACATTCAAAGAAATACTTTTTCCATGTTTTAAAGATTCAATTAAATAATACACTAAAATAAAATTAATTAGTTTTAACCCTAATATACTTTTATTCTTATTTTTAAATATATTTTTATTAATTTTAATCTCTATCAATATTAATAGATTTAATATTTCAATATTTTATTAGGTAACTGAATATAAAAATAATATTCTTAAAATACAATTTATACAAGACAAAGATAGACTATCTAACTGTTCAATCATTAATGCAGCACAATTATTATTTATTAAAGTTAGAAAGAGACTTACAATTAAAAGTATTTTTTTGAAATTAAAATATTTTTATAAAAGAAATCAAACCAGCATTTAGTTATTCGTATATAAACAATAAAATAAAATATTAATTACTTTAGCTATTGTAATTCCACTTATTAACACGTTTGTAGTTAGCATAGCAAAAGCAGAAATCCGAATCGCGAGGATTCGAAACGGTTCCCCACTTGATTAGCTACTTTAGCAAATGATTTGAGCTAAAAGTAAAAATTTGGGAACAGAATGTTCTACCCACATTTTTCCTAATATATTATATCCCATCATTTCGTTTCTAATACATAAAATCAAATCACCTTTCCACGACAATAAATATTAAATAATTTCAGAGACAGCAATTACATAAAGTCTTCAAACATAATTAATTAACCATACATGTAACTAGGGTTATGCTTTAATTTGAATTAACTTTTAGATTTCATCTAATTCAGTGGTAGAAGGTAAACATAATTGTTTTAACACAATATCAAACTTAATTCAATATAGTTTGATTTATAACATATAACCTTTTTTTTATTAAATCAATAATATAATGTATATATTATTTTATTCAATAATCTCACACCATGTAAGAAAATAATTTAAATATACTTTTTATTTTAAATTTTTGAGAAATTTTATAAAATAACATTTTAAATACCATGAATTCTAATGATATATCTCAATAGAATTGGTATCAATCAAAATATAAACATTTAGTTTTCAACTTAAATAATGAAAAAGTGATTTTAAAAATAAATTCTAATTTCCTTTAGGCTTTGACTTTTTTTAATTCTTTAAAACACTTTTTAAGAATAAAATTATAATAAAATTCTTAACTACAAAATAAATAATACCTCATTGATTATTATAAAAATGATTTTTTTCATAAATATATAACCTAAAAATAGTAATTATATAATAAAAATTACCAAAATCATAATAGAATAAAAATTTGGACAAACCTTCGGTAGACAATGTATAATAAAAAAAGGTATGATTCTTTTCACTATGTTTTTGGAGTTTAGACGGATTCTGCATCATAGTGAGATAGGCAATTTTTTGGTTACGTACATGGAAAGAGTTAACGTGTGCTAGAAGAATAATACGTTTGAAATAATGTTTAAGACGCACTTAAAGACAAATTCACATAACATCAAACACTGCTCACACACAAAGAAACAATGAATGCATCCTTCTAACCTGGGATAGGTACAACAAATAAAATATAATACCAAAAATGTTAACAAGTTGTTTATATGAATCTCAATATTTTCAAATCTAAATTCTCCATTTCTGATTGAGAGATATCCTACATTCTTGAAAAACAAAAGAAACGTGTGATTATATTTTTTCTTGCTATGAAAACTCTAACTCAACTCATATAAAAGTTTATTTTTTCTCTTTATTCATTTTAATTAAAAGTTTAACTGAATTTTATTTTTCAATAATATTACGGGTTAAAATAAGTTAAATTATATTTCTTCTTCTTTTTTCTTGATATGAGATTTTGGTTCTATTTTTCTTAATAATTTTACTTTTATATTTTATAGAATCTACAAATTTAATATAATTTTCCATTTTGGTAATAACTTGTTTAACTAAACGCAACGATAAAGGAAATACATTTTTTTATAATTACTTTTACTATATTTTTAAATCAAACTTAAATAAATAAAAATGAATTTTTATATAATAAAATATGTAATTAAAAACTTCACAAATTTTTTTTATTTAACGGTAATTAAATAAATTTTCTTTTCAAAAATATTTACCACATACAATTTGTTTAAACTGTTATCTTAAAATTATATATTTTTTGAAATTTTATTATTTTAATATTATTAAAATGTAGATCCAAAACTTTAGAATCACATGTGTTTTTGATAATTATATATAAATTACACTGGAAAAGAGAATTCAAAATAGTTGATGTCACGCTGGAAGCTACCTGACTCTTCAGGACTGCTTCTTCATGCTGTTTGTGAATAATAAATAAGTTACGCTATCAGCCCACCATTACATGCAAAAAATCAATTTCTTTAAACTATTACTTTTTACACCCCTTTAATTTTCTCCTATACTCCTATCTTTTCAAAATATCCATTTTGCCTTTTGTAATTTATGTGTTTAAATATTTAGGGTTTAATGTTTAGATTTGATATTTCAAATTGTGCAATCTAGAAGGCCACATGTTTTGGCAAAAGGTGGTTATATATTAAATGTACATTTTTCAAAATTTTAAACTTATCTTCCACATAAATAGATAATGAATTTTAGAGTAAAATACTAAGTTGATATCTTGTCTCATATGGATGAAACTTCTAATATCATGAAATGTGAGTCAATAAAAGATGAATTAATTAAAGGATACTCTAATGGAGCTTTTACAACGAGCGAGATGATTACAATATGTTATTATTTGTATTGAAAATATGACAAAGGCCATATCATGATATTGTAATGTATTTGTGTAGATATTTGTATATGAGATGACTTACTTCTAATAAGTTTATAGGGTAAAATTTAAGCTTGGATTTGTCATTGTCATATTGAGTTTAGATACAACGAATGAACAACAAGGAAGGAAGAAACATGTGTTATTAGGTTGCAAAAAAAAGTATAAAATATAAGAGCCACAAAAGGGACTTACAACTCACTTTTATTGGAAAAAATGAGATTTGACTATCTGTTTAAATTTTCTGGTAAACCAATACACAATGGAGGAGGGATGGATTGTGAAGTTATTATGATCATGATCTCTTTGATACATTAGTAGGTCATTCATATAGGGTTAATTTAAAACCTAATGAGCAATAAATGTTGGTTGACATGACTAAGAGTTTACTGAAACTCACAAACATTTTATTGACTTTGAAAGAGAACAATGAAACAATGTCACCCCTATAAAATAAGTATACAATGTGAGGTATGCATATTATAAATAACAAAGAAGGCCAAGAACTGAAATATAATAGTTCATGATGTTTTTATAACCTAACATGTATATTCACTAGAACATATTTGACGAGATCTCATGAGGTGTTATAGAAGTCTTTTTTGGATACAACCTAATTCACCGAAATTATTGAATTCATTTTGCATTGTATTGTGGATAAGATAATATGTACAAAACTAACATGTATAGAGTATTTATTTGGAATCGTTAGTGCGACGTCCACATAGTGTTATTTTTTTTCTATGACTTTTGTGTTATTGAAAAGTGAAAAAGAAAAAAAAAAAACTTTATTTGAGCACTTGAAGACTTAGATGGTTATTTTTTTACAGTGGACGTCCTCTCCTATAAGTCTTTTTCATTGATAGAGACATTTCTTAAGTAAATGCAATTAACATGTTTTTTTAAGCATAAAACTATCTAAACTAGTTTCAGATTAATAAGAATATCAAAATAAAATGTAAAATGCTAGTGTACTTTGTATAGACTTGGTGAGGTGATGATGGAAGCATGGAGAAGTGCGATAAATTTTCCAAATGTGATGCATACGAGGGGTGTGTTCAATGTTTTGAAGCTGTCAATTCATCATATTATTATTTGTTGAATATGTGAAGTTATTCTACATGAACAAAACTTTTTAAGCTAAAGACAGATAAAGTGATGCATTTAGAAAATACATATAATAAGTATGTTTCAAGAGAGGAAAAATCAATAAGAAAATTACAAAAGACAATATCAAGACTATGGAAGAAGATTTATAAGATGAATGCAAAAAGAGACTAGAAAAAAATATATAAAAATATTTCTCTTAATATTTATAACACTTTAGTTTGAGCATAAAACTAGCTCTAAAAAATTAGGGTATTGATTGACAAATTTTAAGCATAAACCAAACAAACCTTAAACTCTTTATATTTCATGCAAGGGCCTTATTTGGAAAGGTGTATGCACTAATTAAATATGTCCTAAACTTTTTTATATTCCATAACTAGTCTACGTGAACATGTATCCTCTCATTTGTAAGACAACTTATGAATAAAATTGAGGATTGAAAAAAGCTCCTCTCAACTTTTATGAGTTCTCTAAAGGTATAGTGATTTACTTTTCATTTATCTTTTTCTTAAGAAAGTGACAAGTTCTTCTTTTTTTTCTCTTCCATCTTTTGTATTTTGTTGTTCTTAAACTATTCTTTGATTTTTACATTCCTACTTCAACCATATCATACAAATCATATTTTATGGATTTCTAATCATTTTAACCAATTGAGTTTTTTTTTTTTTCTATTACACGAATTCAATTGTAATAGTAAAACTTGAAATGGGTATTATTTTCATAAGAGATAACATTTCCAAGTGAATCCAAAGTACAAAACTTTTTAATGTCTTCTAAATCTTTCTAAATCCCCAAAGATGATAAGTCCAAAAATATGAATTTGAGATTCACACTGAAACTACTAAAATGGTAAAAATGGATAAATTTGACCTTTTTAGTGTAGTGAATTTTGGTGTGAAACCTTTGTCCACAAGTTTGTATCACTAAAACCTAGTTTTCCATAAAATCTCATAACTCTTAGAGTTACATAGATATTATTTTTTTTATTACTATCCAAACTGGTTCATTTGAATGTCTAAGAGTATAGTATTTGTTTTGAGTTGAATTTTGATGTGAGATTGCTTTTTACAGTCTTATGTTTAGATATATCAAGTTTATTTTGAAGACTTTGAAAGTTTCTCGCACACAATTTTAGATTCATATTTTAAAACCACTCAATATAGAAGTCATTTCGATCCAAAAGTAGAAATAATAGTTTTTTTCAAATGGTTTGACATTTTGAAGTGAAACAAAAACTTACAATTTTTTTAATGTCCTTTAAATTGTTTTAGTCCTTGAGAGATAGTAGGCCCAAATGTATGTATTCTTGGTTCCTACCAATATTACAAGAATAGTAAAAATCATCAACTTTGGCTTTGAGTAAAGTTTAAGGTTGGAGGAGGGTGCAAAATATTTGTGTGAAACATTTTTTTTGTACGTGTTTACCTACAACGTCTAGTTGTCCACCAAATCTCATATTCATTAGAGTTACATAATTCATTTTGGATCACTAAGTTGATTTTGACTAAAAATAATTTGCTTAAACATTTAAAAGCATAGATTTTGACATGATGCATAGTTCTATTATTAGGCATATCAAATCTATTTTGATGACTTTGCACATAGTAAATTTTAGATTTATGATTCAAAAATACTTAATCTAAGGGTCATTTTGACCCAAACCTGAAATTGACGTTATTTTCAAATGGTTTGAAATTTTCAAGTGAAACTAAAACTTAAATTTTTTAGTGTCTTATAAATCTATTTTGAGTCCCCACACGATTATAGATTTAAATGCATGAATTTTAGGTTCTCATTATTACAAGGATGGTAAAAAGTGTCTACTTTGATAATACATAACTTTTTAGATGAGGAAACATTCACAGGGAACTTTTTCCCACAAGTATTTATCACCAAAGTCTAGTTTCTCACCAAATTTCATAATTATTGGAGTTAATAACTCATTTTAGATCATTGGGTTTATTTTTTTTTTTTTTTTTTTTTACTAAAAAGCGATTTATTCAAAAATCTAAAGTCTAGATTTTGACTTAAATTGAATTTTAATGTGAGGCCCCTTTTTACACTCCTAATTATAGGTATATTAAATTTTTTTTTTTAAGATTTTTGAAGTTTCTCAAACTAAACTATATATTTATCCTTCAAAACTGAACCATCCGAGAGATAGAGGTACTTAGCCAAACATAGATAAAATGACATATACAGGTGTCGCCTTATAGGGGATGTGTTAAAGTTTGTCATATGAGCGAATCTAATCAAGGTTGCCTCTACATAACATTCTTGAGATGAGAGTTGTTGATCGCCTTTTAGATGACACGATTATTAATTTTAAAATTTCATACCTTAAAGTATTAGGTATAAAAATATAACTCTTCGACTAATATACATATTGGGGCCATAGTGGCTATTAGTGGGGTTGGCTATAAAATAAGCATGCTAGTCACCCACCGAACGATGAAATGTCACGTTATTTCCATCACTAGTAAAAGAGGCCGTCCTTGGACGATGAGTGGGGTTGGTTCTTGAATGAGAACACGAGTCGCCTACTGAACAATGACGTGTCACGATATTCCTGTAAGATTAACAACTAAATTTGATATTATAGCAACTGACCCCGAAAATATCAAACTCCAATTTTTTTGATATCCAATATCTAACTCATAACCGACTCAGAATTTAAGACCTTTAAAGAAAATGTATAAATAGATAGGTGATCTAGGGTCAAAGAGAATTGATTTTTAAATTTATTTGGTTTGCTTAAAGCGGAAAAAACTTTGAATCAAAACAAAATCCACTCAAAGTAAAGTCATTTGAGCAAGAATTTGAAATGAATGCCATCTTTAAACAAGTTGACAAATTCAATTAAAACAAAGGCTCAAAACTTTGGTTTAATTTTATCTAAATATTTTTTGAGTCTTTTAAGATGCTAGGTCTAAATGTATAGATTTTAAGTTGTTGGACCACTAAGTCAAAAGCTATAACTATTAGTCAGAGTACAAAAATTTTTATTCTAAAATAGAATAGAAAAGAAAAACAGTTTTTTTAGTTATTTTAGAAAACGAATCGGGAGACATTTAAGGGATTCTTTCAAATAAAAAGAAGGATATAAGTATGCAAATTCATTTGTCTTGATTGTTTTTTATGAAATTCTTAAGGAAATGAGGGGATAAAAGAGAAATCTTATTATTCCCACATGTTAGTAACATTCATTAATTAGAACTTCCTAGGATTTTTTTATGCTTAATGTTTTCCGATTTTACTAAAAAGAATAAAAAGAAAACTTTTTAGATGTTCTAATAAGATTATGACTCAATCCAACTATTGTACACCGCAGGAACTCGTAACCTTGACTCCAATATCAATTATTAGATCAAGCGCTTATCACTAGGCTAACAGTTATAATCATTAGTCAGGACACAACTCTTTTTATTTAAGAGCATAATAACCTAAGCGTTATAATTCAATTGTGACTTGGCCTACCTGACCTCCACCTTGAGACAATTGATATAACCTGCAACATAAGTTCTTGTCAAAATATTAGAATGGTAAAAAAATGGTCAATTTTGACATGAATTGAATTTTGTGAGAAAATTTTGGTGTAAAACCATTTCCATGTGTTTGTATGACCAAAGTCTAGTTGTACAGAAAATCCGACAAACATAAAAATAACATAACTCATTTTAGATTAGTAGTTTTATTTTGATTCAAACCTGATTCATTTGAACGTCTAAAGACTTAGGTTTTGAAATTAGACTATTTTATACAATCTTCTTATGAGTTATATCAAGTTTGTTTTAGCTCTTTATACCTTTCTCACACCAAATTTTAGATTAATTCTTCAAAACTGCTCAATTCAACCTAGAATTTGAAATGAACGTTAATTTTAAAGGGGTTGATATTTTTAAGTGAAATTAAAGTCAACAATTTTATTTTTTTATGTTCTCTAAATTCTTTTTGACTAGCCCAGATGATACGCCCACATGTATGGATTTTAGGGTCTTGCCAAAACATTTAAAATTGTATGAAGGACCAACTTTGCCGCGGTATAACTTGTTATGCGGGGAAAATTTTGAGGTGAATCTATTTCTCAATGTTTCTATATCACCAAAGTCAAGTTGTCTATCAAAGTATTTGTCTCACATAGTTCAATTTGTATCACTTTGATTATCAGTTGTAATTAGAAATTGATGTTAAAAACAAAAATTAGTTTCTGAATGAATGTTGAAAATTCAATTACATCCTATCTGACATCAATTCCAAAACTGATGTTTACAAACTCAAAATTCCTAAGGTTAAATAGGTTTTGTGTACGAATAAAAGTATATATAATTTCTATTACTTGAACGAAATTTCCATTCCCAACCTAATAGGTGAAAATGACACCTAAAATAGGAGAAAAAAGTGATTTTTGCACTTATAACCTTTGTTGGATTCTTGTTAATTATTCCATGCATTTCACGTGTACAATTTGAAACTCCGACAGCAGAACATGTCATGAAAAAACTATTAAATGATTGAAGATTACCATGATTTTATCTAATTTTCATGTAACACAATCGAATGCTATTAACTTTTAATTTGTTTTATCATAAATTAAAACATTCAACAACATATACCGCGTAAATTAACTGGGCTATAGACATATAGTGATCCATAACCTGATAATTTCTCACTAATAAAAATCATGGTTATAATTTATCTTTGGTTGATTCGTATGATCTTCACAATTGTAATTCAAGAATCAGAGACAACAGCAATGTAAACTTATTTTGGTCCAGTTCAATTGCGTAATGACCTAGTTCTGCTGTATCATATCCAGATTGTTACGGAGTATGATAAACAGACCACAATATCATCTGGGAAAAATCAAAATCGTACTAACACACAATGTAGAACCAAAACATAGAGCACTTAATGTACCTCATTGTCTGTTATGGGAGCAAACCTGTAATGTTCTGCAGTGACACTGAACATTGTCATTTGTGGCATAAGCGCACAGCATAGTTACTTTCACATGTCCAATCTCTTGGTAAAAGTTCAATTACAATTAACATTTTATTTCATAAGCAAATCTCAAATTGATCGTTTTCTCTTTCGAAATTTGCTGTGAACACCATGTCAGTGTCCAAACTCCAACCTACGAAGGGTGCCCCTCAACATCCTGAGAATAAAAGGAACATCATATTTCATGTTACTGATGAAGAACAGTACCTCGAAGAAGCTACGTTCATCTCTAACGGACTGAAGATTCTAGTAGGGATGCATGGAGCATAGCATTTAGAGCCATGCAACCTCTGGAAGATAGAATCCTTCCATTGCTGGAGAATGATCTTTTCATGGATACCGGGCTTAAATGCAAACACTCTTCAATAGAGGAAAAACGACGCATTGTTTTACACGTCTTTTGGCAGTAATAACCATCTTGCTCTTGCTTCCGTTGAGTAACACGTTGCAAGTGTGTTTCAACATGTTTATGATCATAACCAACACGATGGCTTCCGGATTCTGTAGCTGAAACAGACCCCATTTCTGTGTGAATCTCAAAATCCACAACGTGATGGTTCAGAGTTTGATCATGCACCCGATCCTTAGAATTTGCTTCATCAACCAACCCTAGTACTTCACTTGATTCCCCTGCAACCATGTTGCTGCTTAACACGCCTTCATTCCTTGGATTCTCCATAATGGTCTCTTGATTTCTTGCCGAACTCGCATTCTCTTGCTCCGAATTCGACACGGGTGCTTCAGAAGAGACACTGCTAGAGACAATACTGGCACGACAAAGAGGACAATTGGTGTGTGATCTCAGCCAAGTGTCAATACAAGGGACGTGAAAAGCATGGTTGCACTTTGGCAAGAGTCTCAAGGCCTCTTCCTCTTGGAATTCGTTCAAGCACACCGAACACTCGGTTCCTTCAACCAAACCTTCGTTTCTTTTGTACTTCCACACCGTGATGGAGTTTATGACGGATTGCTGCAACCCCACCGTGGCAATGAGCCACACCGGATGGTCAACTTGGTTCTGATTGCGAAACTCCCGATCAGCGGTGGTGCCTGAATGAGAAGCAATGTATCCGTTGAATCTCCACCCAAACCATTCAGCATAGCACTTCATTTTGATCACGTAGAAGCTCATGCAAAGAAAAAAGACCATGAAGACAGTCCCGATGATGATCAAATAGGAGGGTATGTGATCAACTTGTGTTGGGTCGCGTAGAATAGAGGGTGGTGGTGGAGAGAAGTAGTCTTGGTTAGGGTAACAGTTGTAAGGGCATGCAGGGTCACATAAGCCATAGCAGTCTTGTGCTTGGGTTTGGTTTGTGGTTGTTGTTTCATCTGGGAAGAGCTTTCTGATTTTGTTGGCCATTGGAGTGTGCTTTATGAAGAACTTTAGGGACACAAAGGGACAGAGAGGAAATGAAAAATAGGGTTAAGCGTGAGGTGGATTTTGTTTGGATTAAAAGAGAAGGAATATTTTTCTTTGTTTTGCTGTCTCTTTCCTAGGTTTAGGAAACTATTTATGTGTTTGTTGGGTTTGGTAATCTGTAATAAAGTTGAAAGAACCTCCTTATCTTGTTTGGTTGCTGTATTAAACAAGTAACAAATTAGAGTAGTTCAAGTCTCAACAATAAAGGTTTTTCAAACAGTTCAGGTATCATAATTTGGCCCTATCATACTTGCTCAAGCTCCATGATAATTTCATCTAAAAACAACAAAGGAAAACACTTTTTAACATTCTGGTAACACTTATTGTTTTGTTAGTTTAAAAAAAATCCAGAATTAATAGAAATTCCCATCAAATAAGAAATAAAATTTACTAAATTTGTAAGTTTTGATAAATTTTAACAATAATAAAAATTTTGCTTTTGTCCAGTAAAAATTCAAATATATCTAGTGAATGAGTAAAAACATCTCTCTTTTACACTTGCCAGAGTAGAATCTGAATTCTTCTAAAACATTTATAAAGTTAAATATAGCAAAAGTATGTTTATCGTTAATTTGAAGAAAATTAACAAGCTATCTCAATTCCAATCATCTAGTTTATACTTCTCTAAGCAAAATCCCAAACACGTGAATTTATATTTAAGCAAATAGAAGAGTAGTTCCAATAAAACATGTTATTGCACAAATAAATTTCAACGAACTGTATTATTCCCCTTTTTTCGTTTTTCATATAATTTAAATTAACTTTTAATAAATAAGTGATAATTACTGATCACTTATAATATTATATCCAGACATGTTGGTGATTCTCTTTCGAAATTTAAAAACTGTGTAGCAAAAACATTTGTTTAGAAATTTTAATAAAAGGAATAATGGTGGGAAATACTTCACCTATATATTAAGGTTTAAACTAAAGAAAGATGGATCGTTATCAATGTTAGAAAAGTGGTAAATAGGAAAATTTTACACATATGACCTTAATTAGCTTTACAATAATTAAACTTAAATATAGTCAGATCACTTAGAGGTTCAATAAAAACATCATTACCTTTTTTAAAAGTATGAATATTTTATGAGTACTTGGAAAGTTGTTGGTATAAAGTCCTTATTATGATAGCCATGTCCCATCTTAAAGTTTGGTGAATTAATTCAGTGAGTGTATTCAAAGCCCAAAACAAAATAAATTCAACGAATTGGTATTGAACAGCTTGAGGTAGTGATAGCTAGCGGAATGTAGTCTTTTTTATAAATTTAAATAGTTTTGGTTGAAGAGAAGAGTTGTTACGGATTTTCTAAGCACATAATCTATTATATATTATATATGTGAGCTTATAAGTTTTTCTCTATTTTTAGAAAAATAAAGGTTAAATATCTTTTTTTTTCTTTATTTGTCATTTTTTTTAAATTTAGTCTTACTATTTTTAAAGGTATCGGTTTGGTCTTAATCTTATTTAAAAAAAATTAAGGTGGTCCATTTTCTTAATGTCATTACATAGACTAAGGAAAGAGTGAGATCTTAGAGTGATTTATGTTTAATACTGATGTAAGGATCTTAAGAAAAAAAGATCATATTAATACTTTACAAATAAAATTGAGATCAAATTAAGACCTTTGAAAATAGTGAAACAAAATTGAAAAAAAAATAAAAAAAACAAAGAGATAAAAAAAGCTATTAAATAAAAAATAAAAGTAGCAAAATTTTTTATTTATGAAAAAGATAAAATTAATTTGATTTAAATTAGTATATTGACTTTGTTAGTTTGAACAAGTGAGCCTACAACCAGCATATAAAAATAAACATGATCATTCAAAGCAAATTAACTAATAATGAATATAATTCAAAAACAAGTATAATCAAACATTAAATGAATTTTCAAATATAATTAAAAAAATCTACATTGCGTTAAATATGTGAAAAGTACAATATTTTTTTTATGTTTGTTGTGTTATTTTTAACAATGAGTTTCTTACACACACTATTATTCATTTAAGCGGGATAAATAGATTTTATATACTTTGACATATTCTATACGCATAAGAAGGGAGTCTAAAAATCTAACAAATCTCCTCATCACAATTATCTGGAAGTGAAAGTAAAATCAACAATTATATAACAAAATTCAAACTTATCTCTTTTAATGCTTTAATCATAATATCAATTTCATTATTATCAGTTTGATTCTTTGCTAACACCAATAATTTAACATCCAACACATATCATATCAATTGATACCTTCTATCAATATGCTTAGATATTCAGAGAAAAATTAAATTCTTACTAAGATAAATAACATTATCTACTAATAATAGATGTTTTTCTTTAACAACACCAAACTCTTCCAAGAATTTCTTCACACATAAGAACTATTTGCATGCTTTGATATTGTCAATCAATTTGCCTTCGTACACACCTATGCAACCTAGACTACCAAGTCATAATTCACTTTGAAAAAAATCATCAAATAGCTTAAAACAGACCTATTGAGTACCCTACCAAAATAGGCTTATTTCCATCAAAATGAAGTTTCGTGCAAACAATACCATGAATTTCATAGTATTCCAATACTTTATACTAGGTGACAAAAATCTACTAATTATCCCAGTAGTGTGTCTTACAAATTATCTTTGCCACACCATTTCATATATTTATCCAAAACAAATGTATAAGAAACTTGTTGCATATATAATTTCTTAACTTTTTGTTTACAACCTTAGCTTTTCTTCGTATAGAAGAAATGTTTATGTGACAATCAAAGTTTGTTCTTAAAAATATATCTCCTAAAAATAAGCATGCCACAACATACTATAACATAGTAATTAAATTATCATACAAAACTTTCTAAACAAGACATAACGATTAGAAGTCTTATTATAACTTTACTAGAACATAAAAGCTCAAACTTCTTGTATTATTATCTTTCAGCCTACTTCAGATCATATAAGTTCTTTCTCAACCTACACATAACTCTAATGGATGACATTTTCATAACAAGTGAGAAAATATCACTAAGATCAACTTTATTTCTTTTACCAAAAACCTCACTGTTATTGTAACTAAAAGATAGAGTTACTTTTCCTTTTCATCTCAAAATTCTCATGTTATGAAAGATCCTTCTGTCCTTAGGTAACTTAATCACATCAAAAGTGTTGTTATCATATAAGGATCTCACCTCATCCTTTATTGCATCCAACCAATTTTGCTTTTCTGTCACTCTACATCACCTCTTTATAACATATTGGTATTGAGGAATGCCTTAAGTTTCAAATCTCATGTCAAGATATTTTGATGAGGATGATTAAATATGAAGATGTTGTAGATGTTTTTAGATTGTTTTGCTTTTATTGAAGTTGTTGTTTGAGTCCTACACATAAGGCCATGATTATTACACAACCATGTTATTAAATTCAATTAAAAAGAAAACATGTTTTAAATGAGAAAAATTGTTTTTAAAAAGGTTTGATGGCCTTAATAATCAATTATGTATGTTTTGATTGATAGGTAATTAGAAAAAAATTAGAATGGTTTGATGGCCTTAATAAAAATTGTTTCATTGTATGTTTTTGTATAATCGATAAAACTGATCCTAATGAGGTTTAGAACAAGATGATTTATTATTTTATTTTGAATTGATTAAAGCACAAAGTTTAGGAAACCCATGTCTCAACAATTTAGTCGATTAACACGTTACATAATTGATTAAACCAAAAAACATTGTAATTGATTTTCAAATAAATAATCAATTAACACCTTGAATAATTGATTAAATATGACAGTAAATATTTTTAATCAATATATTTTGAACTCTATAAATAAAGCATTTGACTCAATGATTTCATATGATATACATACAATAAAAAAAAGCAATCTAAATTGATTTTTTAAAGCATTTTTTCTCTCTCATTTATGCTCTTTAAGATTTCCTCATCAAAGTTTTAATTATGTTGAACCTTGTGCGATTTTGCTACAATCATTTTAGTAACACTTTTTCTTGTGTTATTTGTTGTTGTAACTAGATTGCTCCAGTGACTATTTTATGAGAAGAGTTGATAGGGTATATATATCCTTTTGTGTTGAAAAGAGTTATAGGATTGATATCCTCTTGGTATCAATTTTGATTTTGGTTGATATCCTTTTTTAGGTGATCAAGAGTTGATTGTATTGTAATAAATTTTTGAAATTAGAGGAACCAACTATTCTAAAGTTGAATAATTGAGATTGGATGTAAGATTTTTGATTTTTTTTATCTAATCTAATATAATATCTCAGGTATTATCTTTCTTTGTTTCTTGATTCTACTATAATTGCATTCAATAGTCAATCTTAAAAGATTTTTAAAAGAAATTCAAGACAAGGGACTTTTTTTAAAGAAAATTTAAATACAAATTCTGCCCTCTCTTAGATTTAAACAAACCATTCATTCTTTTCTAACACACTCTAATTCTTCCCATTTATCAAAATCACAAAATCATAAAGAGAACAACTAATAAATTATTGACTCTCTTTACTAGACCTCATTGGTTGAACTTTATCTTAACATCAAAGTTTTAATAGTGTGACATTTCATGTTCATCATCATCATCATCATCATCATCATCATCATCATCATCATCATCATCATCATCATCATCATCATCATCATCACCATCTACTTCATCTCTAATAGCATATATATAGGGTTCAAAATTGATGTGCAAATTTGTGCCTTTTTCAAAATCATTTCTAATTATCTGTTACTACAAAATAAAATATATATCCTTTTGTATTGAAAAGAGTTTATAAGATTAATATCTCCTTGGTATCAATGTTCATTTTGGTTGATATCCTCTTTTAGGTGATCAAGAGTTGATTGTATTGTAATAACTTTTTGAAATTAGAGAAACCAACTATTCTAAGGTTGAATAGTTGAGATTAGATGTACGATGTTGATCTAAATTGATATAATATCTCTTCCATAATCATAATATCTTCTCCATAATCATTCTTTGATTATCTTCTTTTATTTGTGTCACAATCCAATCTTGTATCAATCTTGATTCTGCTATAATTACATTCAATATTCAATCTTAAAAGGTTTTTAAAAGAAATTCAAGATAGGAATTTTTTTTAAGAAGATTTAAAAACAAATTCTGCCCTCTATTAGTTTAAACAAACCAATCATTCTTTTCTAACACACTCTAATTCTTTCCATTTATTAAAATGAAGCTCATAAAGATAACAACTATTAAATTATTGACTCTCCTTGATCTTATTGGTTGAACTTGATCTTAGCATCAAAATTTTAATAGTGTGATATTTCATGTTCATCATCATCATCTACCTCATCTCTAATAACATATATACAGAGTTCAAACTTGATGTGCAAATTTGTGCCTTTTTCAAAATCATCTCTAATTATTTGTTACCATACACTGTTCCCAACACACAATAATATATATATTCTTTCGTGTTGAAAAGAGTTTATATGATTGATATCCCTTTGGTATCAATGTTGATTTTGGTTGATATCCTCTTTTAAGTGATCAATAGTTGATTGCATTGTAATAACTTTTTGAAATTAAAGGAACCAACTATTTTAAGATTGAATAGTTGAGATTGGATGTAAGATCTTATTGATCTGAACTGATATAATATTTCCTACATAATCTTTCTTTGTTTATCTTCTTTTATTTATGTCACAATCCGATCTTGTATCAATCTTGATTCTACTATAATTACATTCAATTTTCAATCTTAAAAGGTTTTTAAAATGGAACTTCTTTTGAAGAATATTTAAAAACAAATTCTGCCATCTCTTGGTTTAAACAACCCATTCATTCTTTTCTAACACACTCTAATTCTTCCCATTTATCAAAATCACAAACCCATAAAGAGAACAACTATTAAATTATTGACTCTTCTTATTGCACTGTTGAACTTGATCTTATCATCGAAATTTTCATTGTGACATTTCATGTTCATCATCAACATCTACCTCATCTCTAATAACATATATACATGGTTCAAAACTGATGTACAAATTTGTGCCTGTTTCAAAACCATCTCTAATATACATAACTTGTGAGTTCCATAATTGAAGATTATAACATTTCTTGTTCACTAAATTTTATAAAATTGAAAATTATAACATTTCTTGTTCATTAAATGCAGATCATCGGTGGTTACAAAATGCAAAGAAAGTTCTAACGTTTCTTTAGGTGAAACTTTTAGAGCAAGGCTCATACAATTTTCTCTAATGAACAAGCTTACAAAGAGGGCGGCTTTAAGGATAATATTTTCAACAATACTTTAATACTTCTATGGCATTAATCCCTGAACTGTTAATCTATATAACCTTTCCAATTTAGAATTACTCATTTTTCTCTTAATGGTTGATGTTTATCACTAAGAGGTAATCGCAGAGCATTTGACACTAGAAGAAGCTGTTGGGCTAAAATAGAAATTCAAGCTTATGAATCCAAACAACAGAGGCAAAATCAACATTGATGAACTACAAGATGAACTACAAGCAGGGTTGCATGATTAGGCCATCAAGTTCCTGATAATTCTTATGGGAGCCCATCAAGTTCCTGATAATTATTATGGGAGCCCATCAAGTTCCTGATAATTCTTATGGGAGTCGTAAGTACTAATTACTATATTTGAAACCTTTCCTCCAGCATTGATATTTAAAGTACCTACCTTTTACAAAAGTTTGAGTTTTTTTGTTAGTATTATCTTTTTAATATACCAAAACTAAATTGCAAACATCAACAAGTTGTTTATTCTTTAACATGGTATGCTATAGAATAAATCAACCACAAGCGGACATTCTTAGTTCTTCCCCAAGTGTCATATCCTTTCTTCCTATAAAGAAACTTTGTGTAATTAAAAGTGCTACATCATTGGTTTATGTTAAATCATATTGTAAAATACATGTCTTCAGAAGGTTGTCATGTTCACTCCTAACATACATGGTGATGTAGACAAGGATATATTCACTCCTAGATTATTGAGAGTTTGTAGTTATTTCTATTCAATGCTTAGTTTCATTGATATATTCATTGTTGATTCGCTAGATCTTTTCATGTTGTTATTGACAGAAATCAAATCAGTCAATTATATGCTCAATTAAACATAGAATCTTAATTAAACAGAGAATCACAATATTAAACAGAGAATCACTCTTCAAAGTGAAAACAAAAAAAATCACTTAAATGTTAATTTCATATTACATGCAACCTAAACAGTGCCTGATGTGAGCAATGGTCATTTGTCCCAATTAATTGAAGAAAGAAAAATGAAATATGAAAGAATGTTACCTTTCCCGATAGGGTTTCAGGGATGACTCTCAATGTCTCCTTCCTAATCAAAGTTTGAGTTCTCCGATTTTTTAACTCACCACTGGTTCGGGAAGTTATTCAACGAAGAAACTGATTCACGGACAGAGATGCATCCTTCCTAGCGGCTGCTTCATTTAGGGTTAGGGTATGCGTTGATAGGAGATTTTATAACATTTAAGAACGTGGGCTTGGGCTTGGGCTTGCATTTAGGGTTGGGTATGGTTGCAGCTTCAAAATCAAGAATTGAGTTTGAAATATGGGAAAAACATTAGGAAAGTGGGCTTGGGTTTAGGATTGGGTATGGGTGCAACTTCAAAATCGAGTTGGGTTTTGGGAAGGGTTAGATTTGGGACTACTTCTTCCTGCACCTCCAAGTATTTCTTGGGGCACCTCCAAATTTTTCAAATATGTCCAAAATGCCTTAAAATTATACTGTGACGACCAAAATACCCTTAAATCCTAAATCCCTCCACTCACCTATGCTCATTTCACTCTCCTGCGGCGCCACCTCCAAGCAGCTCCAACATTCCGTTCTGTCATCCACCAATAACAACACATTTGATAATTGAAAGATTTGTAGAGTATTTGGGAGGATTTTGTTCGACTTGCGATTTGGGGGGTGGGTTGTTTTTCGTATAAAATCAGTTGGGGAATGGGGTGTTCCAGAACTGTCATCCGGATCCGGAACTGTCCACCTTACCTAGCCATACCCAGCCACCTCTATAAGGATAAAACCGTAATTTCATAAAGGGTGTATTTGGAATATTTTCAAAATTTGGAGGTGCCTGAAGAAGGCTTGGAGGTGCAGGAAGAAGTAATCTAGATTCAGAAGCACATAGTATCTGAAAAATTGAAAGTGACACAAGTTTTGTGAAGATCTGGTTAGACTAGGAAGCACTCGGTATTTGAAAAATTGGATTGGAAGTGGCAAAAGTTTTATAAAGATATCGTATTAGGAAGCACATAGTATTTGAAAAATTGAAAGCGGCCAAGGTTTGTGAGGATTTGAGAGCGCCAAATGCCGAAAAAAGTATTTTATATTAATTAATATACTAATATAATTATATTTATTAATTTAATTTAATAAATTAAAATTTGAAGTATAATTATGTTTATTTTCTCAATTATCAAAAAATACAAAATTTAATATAATAGAAAAGGGTAGAAGTGGATAAAGATTATTCAATAGAATTATCATAAGCTGTTAATAATCTTTGTAGAGAGTATTCACTAAAATTCTTCCAAGATCTAGAAGATACATTTCTCCAATATATAGTCTGATATTTATGTTGTTACCATAAATATTAATAAATAAGATTTATATTTTTTATATAACATCTTTCTCTTGTTCTATTTCAAATATGTTATCCACTATTAAAGATAATTATTTATAATTAATATATACGATAATGAATTTGGTTTTTTGTCTGACAGAATGAGAGTAATTTTTCTATTATAAGTGTTCAAACTAATTAAATTTCTTTTTTCTCTATATTTATCATTTATATATAAATATATCTTATTTGGAACATGTCTTAGATTTTAGTATCTTAAATTTAAAGTTATGAATTTTTCTTCATACAAAATATTTATTATGTGATTTCATGTTTTTAAATGTGCTTTCATTTACACTTTAACACATTTAATTGTAGAATTTCTATTATATATAATATTTTTCTTTAATAAGTATAGGATTTGATAAAAGTTGGATTCAAATAATTGAAAAGAGAAGACAACACAAGAATAAATGAGTCATTATTAAGAATAAATGAGTCATTATTCCACTTGGCCTGTGGACCAAGTTATTTCATAAATGTTTAGAGGTTTAATATAAAGGATCAATATATGTACTTGAAATCACCAAATAGTGGAGTTTTAGTTAGAGGTGATGAGAATATAGGTAATTTGGATTATTTTGGTGTCATGACAAATATTATTAAATTAAGTTACTCTGGTAAAAATAATGTTGTTTTATTTAGATGTGATTGGTGGGATGTGTAAATTCCAAGGGGAGAGGATACAAAGAAAACAAATATGGATTTATTTTTTATTAATAATAAATATAAATTGAGGACTGATGAGTCATATGTCTTAGCTAGTTAGGCCTAGCAAGTGTATTATGTTAAAGATACCAAAGATCCTAATTGGCTAGTAGTAGTGAAAACAAAGTTTGGATATTGGTATGATATGCCAGAAGAAGATATAAATGAGGTGTGTCAAGAAAATAGTATTATTAATGAAGATGATAGTGATGAAAATTGATTATTGTTTTATATCATTTTGCAAAACAAACAAGCTTTATTATTAATTACATTATTTTTTTTCAATGATCTAGATTTAAATGAACCGTATTTACTTTTTTATTTATTTTTATCCATATATATCTATATAACTATTATTTACTATATCTATATAATAGTTTAGATAAATTTGATATGTTAAGTTCAAATATTAAATTTAAATTTGAAGTGAATATATTATTTATTAATATGATAATAAAAAGTATAAAGGTATAAATAGATAGATAAAAATATCAAAACAAGTATCATAATTGTTAGATGGCAAATAGTTATGGGCACAATACTTTTAAACAAAAGGTTATGGGTACAAATAGGACAAATTTAGTATATCTTTTAAGAAATGCTAGTAATATAATAATAATAATTATAATAATTAAAAATATAATTATATTATATTTTATGTTATATAATTATTATTAATTTATACATAATATTTTATTAATTATATTCTTATTAAAAGAAAAATAATTTTATCATATGATATTTTAAATTAATAAATAATTATTTGTGACTTGTATATTTTATTATTTTTAATGAATCTTTTGTAACAAATTAAAAAAAAATAGTCATAACTAATATACAAAATAATAATAAATTTAATATTTTGCATTATTACAAAAATAATAGTAACTTATAAAAAAAATCATAAATTCAAATAAATTTGTGACATAAATATTATTGTAATTTTAAAGTAGTGAGAATAAAGTTGTGTCGTTAAAAAAGTCGTAAGTTTAAATATAAAGTAGAATACAAATATTTCTTTACTAGTAATATAATAATAATAATAATAATAATAATAATAATAATAATAATAATAATAATAATAATTAATATTATATCATTATTATTAATTTGTAAACACTCAAAAAATTTATTAATTATATTTATGTCAAAAGAAAAATAATTTTATTATATAATATTTTATTTTAATGAGTAATTATTTGTCACATCTATATTTTGTTATTTCTAGTGAATTGTTTGTGATTAATTAAAAAGTGTCACAAATAATATATTAACAGTGACAAGTTATATATTTATCACTGATAATTACATTATCATCCCAATATGAAAAAATAATATTGACTTGTGAAAAAATATAATAAATTTAAATTTAATATTTTTTTCTTAAAATAAGTATATGTATTTATAACTTTTCTATTAAGTATATAGATTTATAACATTATTATTATTATTGAAATAATTTTAACACGTTAATTAATTATTAATAATTTGTCATTAATAACAAATAACTAAAAATAAATAACTAAATAACTATTCATATATAAATATTTAATAAATTTTATATTAATTATATTTATTATGAATTTTATTATATATTTTTTTTAGTAATTATTTATGATATGTAATTTTTGAATGAGTAGTTATACTTTGACAACGACACGTGGCACACACCCACTTTACAACCTTATGTGGCGCTGATATGACCACGATAAATGACGTGTAAAAAACATTCCAGCGTGGCACTGAGAGTCGTTTTTAGGGTTTACATGTTTGTACTTTGATCTAAAATGCTGCACAGCATATTCTATCAAGGGTTGAGAAGCAATGAGTTTGAATTTCAGATCTCTTGAATCTCGCCACTGCTGTCGCCGCCGTTACAGCGTTACAGTCGTATTTGCTGCTGTCATCGAAGCTACTGTTGCGCTATTGCCGCTGTTGATTCTCGACCACCGTCGCACACCATCGTCGATTCTCTCACCACCGTCGCTCGCCACCTTCGATGGTCTCCCACCGTCGCTCGCCACTGTCGATGGTCTCCCACTGTCACTCGCCACCGCAACCACTCCTACACGAAATCTCCCTTATGTAAATGGGTACACTGAACTCCTATTACATTTTAAATCTTAAATTTAGATACTTAAAATCTAATTATGCCCTTTCATAACAAAATATCCTAAATGTCCTTCAAAAAGAAAAGTCTCGTTTTACCCTTATCCACGTATACAATTAAACCACGTCAGCAATTGACATCCTAAATGTCCTTCAAAAAGAAAAGTCTCGTTTTACCCTTATCCACGTATACAATTAAACCACGTCAGCAATTGACATCTGGTTATATGCCAGTTGTGGTTGTTAAAGCAAAGTTTTCCTTTTTTAATAGAAATATTGTGAAATTATTTTTTAATTTTATCACTATTTAGTGACAAATAAAAGTATAGTCTCAAAAAATATATAAATAATGACAAAATTTATGTCTATCACTAAATTTTTGTAAAAAAAAAAAACCTATATTTCTTATAGGAAGCTTATATGTATTGATATATAATTTCTTTTTAAAGAAAATGAATTAGATAATGTGAATCTTTTGTACCTTTTGATACGCATACTAGGCATAACTGTATAAGATGCTCATGAAAAAACAACCGTGTAAGATAATATTTTTAAGTTTTTAAGATATATTAAGATTTTGAAATAGAAAGAAAATTATAAAGCATAATCTTATGCAAACTTCCTTTCTCGAAAATGTTCATATCATGCTTTGATTTTTTACTCATTATATCATGCTTTGATTTTTTTTACTCATTGTTATGTGATTTTCCTTTCATATCATGCTTTGATTTTTTACTCATTGTTATTTGATTTTCGTAAATCTAATTGTGTACACATGAAAATGACTTAAGTAAATTTTCAGTTTTTTTATATATAAATTTGAGTTTAATTAAATTTATTATTTTTTATTAAATACTAAAATTTTTTATATTTTCAATTAAATCTTAGTTGTTTTTAAATTCTTTTTAATTATGTGATATGATTATCTTGTCTCATCGTTTTACTTTTGTCTCTAGAGGTTAAGAAATATGAAAAAGCTTTCTCATTAAGCTTTCCGGTTAATATTAAATGATATCATTTTTAATATAAAATGATAAATAACTTTTTATTATTTTCATTTTACTGAAAACATATTGTATAATAACCACTCTTCATCACCTACCGTATCACCGTTCATTTAGGTGATGATGACAATCCTTCTTTGTCTAACACTTTTTTTATAAAACAAATAAAAATGAATGATTGTCTTACACTTATCACAATGTTGTTTTAAATTAATTATAAAATTTCATTTTTCTTAACCATAAATAAATAAAATGATGAATCAACATAATAGTCACATCACTTAATTAATAAAAAAATTAAGAAACTCAAAGTAAAAATATAAAATTTTGAATAGTGAAAAGATAAAAAATTTAGCAGAGAATCAACAGAAGTTAAGTAGGAAAAACAGTCCAAATTCTAATGAACTCCCGGTCCATATATATTAATCCAAATTAATCCAATATATATATATATATATATATATATATATATATATATATATAATGGTTTCCGGTTACATTTTTATCCTCCTACATTCTCTTGCACTAACAGGGCTGTTCAATATGCCCCTTAATTTCTCCTCTAATTTCATACAAAAGATTAAACAGATCTAAATATTCAACCCAACAGTACTGTCACAAAGAGTTGCATAAAGCCAGACCAAATTGTCTATGTTCGTAGCCATAATGTTGACACCCTTCTGCAGTAGAACTTCATAATATTCTGCTATATAATGCATTTTCCTGCCATCGATCTGTAGTTATTTATGCATCATCCGCAGTGTATTGTTGATCCCACAGACACCTTATAGACCTTCCACACACTGCATATCCAGACAAACCATTCTTGTCACTTCTGTTACCTCATTTTCAATTACTTCAGTTTTTGTACTTTCTCAAGTACCACGTGCTTCAATGCACTAACTATTTTAGTGCATTGTTGTCTTGCATGAACTGATTAAATCTACAAGTTTATTTTGTCTTAAAGATGTTGGTTATATGGGTTTCAATCAAGTCTCATTATCAATGAATGTGGCCGATGTATTTCCTCGAAAGAACCTATAAGGTCTAACCTATAGATCCATCTTGGACGGTGGTTTTAGATGAATTTTAAAAGTATGCATGTGCGCACGACAAGAAATGAATTTTAGACAAACTTATTTTCCTAGTCAGACCTAAGCCTTACCTGTGTTTTGACCAAAAAAAAAAAAAAAATAGAAGTTATTAAAAGAAATACGTTAGCATTTGTGTATATATATTGCAAAACGAATCTTACTTGGTCACAGACTTGTCAGGCAAAAATGTTACTTATGTCTATCAATTATTATTTATGGCGTATTTGAAACAAGAAATTCATTTAAAAGTCATATAAACTATTGTCCACTTGAACCTATCCTATATACATATATAAGTCAATCCTCTTGTACATTTCCTCTACGTTTACATAGATTCATATAATGATGGCAAATACAATCTTTACTCAGACGATTACTTGCTTAGGAACATTCGGTAGATTTCCAGCTTCAAATGTTGATCATCACCTTCGATTCAAGTCCATTATCAAACACAATCGCTTTTCAGTTCCAGAAAAGAACCTAGGTTTGACATTTCAAAACGATGCCAGAGGAAAAATGTACGTAAAATCTTGGTTTTTTATTACAATTTTTTTCTTCACTGGATTTTTCTGAAGTTCGTTCGTAAGATTGACACCTTCATGCAGGAATATGGTTGTCTATTCTAGCATAACACCAGAAATCCCTGGTGATCCTTCTCCTGGTCATTGGTAACTCACTTCCTTACCAATCACCCATCATATGTAGCATTATTCACTTGTTTATGTTCCCTTTTAGTTTAATTTGGCAACAGAAAAAAGTTTTAGAAATATTCTCTAGCAGGAAATTTTGGATCATTGGCACAGTATTCACAATACTTGCATCTTTTTCGAGGGGCAAATGGGGACCTTTGTTACAAATGAAAGGTAAGAGATCATCCATGTTGAACACTGGCAAAAAAGATTAATCATTGGCATAAATTATACCTGAAATAATTTTCATTTGAGGTTCAATTTTCGGCTCTTATGCGTAGAGAAAGTTGAAACGACAATACATGAAGCACATCGAGTAGTAGATATTATAGAAGACATGGCTGAAGAGGTAGATAAGGTGGCAGAAGAGACTGTGAAGCATCTTCCCGAGGGAAAATTTCGTGACGCTGTAGAATTTGTTGAAAAAGTAGCTGAAGATGTAGAGAAGCGTGCCCAACAAGCAGAAGATGCATTAGAAAAGGTTTTGATTAATCTCGATTTTGAAGTAATACGAACAACGGTTTAATCGTTACAAAATCTAAAATTATTTATTAATTTATCTTTAAATAATAGTAATTAGAAAGATTAATAAAAAGTAATAAATACTTTAGTTTTCAGAGGCTAAATTTTGTGAGTTGACTAAGTCTCGTAGTCACACTATTACAAAGTTGCCAATTTGGATAACATTAAATTAGACTTCAATAAACAGCAAATTACTTGTTTCATCTCCAACACGCAAGTTGACAGAGTCAATTTTGCTTCCAATTTTGTTCAAATCTCACTCGGGCCATATAATAACTTACTAATCGCTATTATTACTTAATGCAGAATTTTTTTTATCACTTTTGGTGCGAATCAAGATTTTATATACTTAATTTGATAATTGAGATAGAAATTTGGATTAACGTGTAGGTTGAGAACATGGAAAAGGAGTTGGAATCCTTCATTACTGGATCAAGCACTCATCACGAAGGTAGCGTCACGACGACTTCAGAACCAAAAGAACAAAAATAGATAAGAACACGGTTGCTGACCATGGCGACAACTCATGTACTGAAAAATCAATACCACATTTCGACATCTTTTCTTTTTATTACAGCAACATTTTGCTTGTACAAAATTTTCTCTCAAGTTATTTGTTCTCTCACGCATAACAGCTTAACATTTTGAGCAATTTATTTCCTTATTGAATGATGCATACATATTAATTAGTTGTCTAAAACAAAACATCACCATCAATACGGAAGCGTATAGAAAAAAAAGAATCAAATAATTATATAAACTGACGTGTATCATAATATATGTATGAGTAGTTTCGGCAATTTGTCAATAATCAATTCATTTTATTGTTGGAAAGAGTTTGACTTACATCAAATTAATAAATCAATTTCACCACGTGCAACTAATTAAAATATAGATAGAACCCACATGGTGTACCTAATATTTTAAAAAAAAATATAATATAAAATTTAATATAGGTTCGAACAACCATTTTTTTCTCATCATTTATAAAATTTCCTGTTGCTGATATTATAAAATGCTTTTATGAAAATAATCTAAATAATTATATAATCACCGAATGATTTAATATTTTAATAATGTTAAACTTAAATAAAAAAAAAAGAAAATATTGAAGAAATTCATTTTATCTCTTCATCCAAGAGATTATTCATATGATTTGTACTTAAATTGATCTTTGAAGTAACGAACATGCCTACCTTATAGCATAGAATAAGCATATAGATATTTGTATAGTATGAGATTAGCTTAAATTCATGTTAATTGTTTGAGCATATCAAATGTTTACCAAACATAAATTTTAAATTGCAAAGTGTTATATCATCTGACAAACAAAATATTTGTTCCTTACATGATTTGTTATTGAATAAATACTATCCCATTATAGATGAAGCATGACCATGTTTTGTACTTAGTTGTTTTAACATTTAATCAAAATCATGGGTGTTGGACTTTTTCCTAATAGACAATAGAAGGATATGTTTAACTTACAAACATAATCCTCTTTGTCTCTTACTCCAAATTCTTCTAGTTACTTAATGTAGATAGTCTCATCTAAGTCTCTATATAAAATATAGTCTCTATATCCATGTGTTCTAGCTCAAGGTCATGCTCAGTAACCATGACTAACAACATTTAATTCCTCCAAGTAAAGCCTCTAGTTTAAAAACCCATTTACAATACACTTAGTTGTTTTTAGTGTTTAATCAAAATCATGGGAGTTGCAATGCACATCCAAATTTTATAGAAGTTTTGAACAAAGTGCACCAGGAAGAACTTAAACCCAGGGCCTCTCAACATTTTGAGAGAACCATAACCATCAGGCAAAAACAACTTTTCTGTTTATTATTATAACTAACTGTTATTATTATTATTATTATTATTATTATTATTATTATTATAATTATTATTATTATAAAATTGTTATTAATATTATTATAATAACAATAATAATAATATTATTATTATTATAAAACTGTTATTATTATTATTATTAGTATTATTCTATTATTTTATTATAACAATACTTTTATTATTATTATTATTATTATTATTATTATTAATATTATTATTATCAATATTATTATTAGTATATTATTATTTTATCCCCACTAGAAACAATTACGACCCACTTTTGGCGAAATGGGGAGTGGACATAGTGGGACCTTTTCCTCAAACGATGTTCGGAAGCAAGTGACCCTTGATAGTTACAGTCTACTACTTCACTAAATGGATCGAAACTGATAGTTGCCCTCATCAATCGAAGAAAGAAAACGAAAAAATATTTGATTTATTTGAAAGAATGTTACCTTTCACAATAGGATTTCAAGGATGACTCTTAATGTCTCCTTCCTAATCAAAGTTTGAGTTTTCCGATTCTTTAACTTGCCACTGGTTCAGGACGCGATGAAGTTATTCAACGAAAGTCACTGATTCATGGATAAAGATGCGAAATGTGGAATCCTTCTTAGTCACTGCTTCATTTAGTGTTAGGGTATGCGTTGATTAGAGATTTTATTACATTTAGGAACAAGGGCTTACATTTAGGGTTGGGTATGGTTGTAACTTCAACATCAAGAATTGAGTTTGATAGTTGGAAACAACATTAGGAAGGCGGGCTTGGGTTTAGCATTGAGTATGGATGCAACTTCAAAATCGAGTTGGGTTTCAAATTTGGGAACAATTAGATTGGAAAGCACACTTAAACCCTAAAAATTGAAAGCAGCAAAGTTTTGTGAAGATTTTATTAATTTGGGAAGCACATAGTATCTAAAATTTAGAAAAAGGCAAAAGTTTTGTAAGGATATGTGAGATCTCCAAGTAAATGAGCAAAAAAGATATTTTATATTAATTAATATACTATTATATAATTATATTCATTAATTTAATTTAATAAATTAAAATTTGAAGTATAATTATAATGCTTTTATTAATATTATTATTATATTATTATTATTATTATAAAATTGTTATTATTAATATTATTCTACTATTATTATTATAACAATACTTTTATTATTATTATTATTATTATTATTATCAATATTATTATTAGTATAATTATTATTATTATTATTATTACTATTAATATTATTATTATAAATATTATTATCGATATCATTATTATAAATATTATTTTTATTATAAATATTTTTAATATTATTATTAATAGTATTATTTTTATTATTAATAGTATTAATTTTATTAAGATTATTATTATAAATATTAATTTTATCTCCAACCAAACTACGAACAATTATGACCCCTTGACCTTTCGCACGATGGAGAATGGACATAGTGGGACCTTTTCCTCCAACGATTTCCGAAGGTAAGCGATCCTTGATAGTTACAGTCTACTACTTCACTAAATGAATCGAAACTGATAGTTGCCCCAATCAATCGAAGAAAGAAAAACGAAAAATATTTGATTTATTTGAAAGAATGTTATCTTTCACAATAGGATTTCAGGGATGACTCTTAATGTCTCATTCTTAATCAAAGTTTGAGTTCTCTAATTCTTTAACTCGTCACTGGTTCAGGACGCGACGAAGCTACTCAATGAAAGTCACTTATTCACGGACAAAGATACAAAATGCGGAATCCTTCTTAGCCACTGCTTCATTTAGTGTTAGGGTATCCGTTGATTGGAGATTTTATCACATTTAGGAAGATGACGCATTTAGGGTTGGGTATGGTTGTAACTTCAAAATCAACAATTGAGTTTGAGAGTCAGGAACAACATTAGGAAGGCGGGTTTGGGATTACGATTGGATATGGGTGCAACTTCAAAATCGAGTTGGATTTCAGATTTGGGAACAATTAGATTGGAAAGCACACCTAAACCCTAAAAATTGAAAGTACCAAGGTTTTGTGAAGTTTTTGTTAAATTGGGTAGCACCTGATATCTGAAATTTAGAGATCTCTGAGATCTCCAAGTAAATACACAAAAAAATATTTTATATTAATTAATATACTATTATATAACTATATTTATTAATTTAATTTAATAAATTAAAATTTGAAGTATAATTGTAATGCTTTTATTAATATTATTATATTATTATTATAAAACTGCTATTATTATTATTATAACAATACTTTTATTATTATTATTATTAATATTACTATTATTATTAGTATAATAGTAATAATTATTATTATTATTACTATTAATATTATTTTATAAATATTATTATCAATATCATTATTATAAATATCATTTTTATTATAAATATTTTTAATATTATTATAAATATTATTATTGTTATTATTAATATTATTATTGTTATTAATTTTATTATTATTATTATTATTATAAATATTAATTTTTATCTCCGATCGAACTACAAATAATTACGACCCCTTGACCTTTCGCACAATGGGGAGTTGACATAGTCGGACCTTTTCCTCCAACAATTGTTCGGAGGTAAGTGATCCTTGATAGTTACAGTCTACTACTTCACTAAATGAATCGAAACTGATAGTTGCCCCAATCAATCGAAGAAAGAAAAACAAAAAATATTTGATTTATTTGAAAGAATGTTATCTTTCACAATAAGATTTTAGGGATGACTCTTAATGTCTCATTCCTAATCAAAGTTTGAGTTCTCTGATTCTTTAACGTCACTGGTTCAGAACGCGACGAAGCTATTCAACGAAAGTCACTGATTCACGGACAAAGATACAAAATGCGGAATCCTTCTTAGCCACTGCTTCATGTAGTGTTAGGGTATGCGGTGATTGGAGATTTTATCACTATTAGGAAGGAGGGCTTGCATTTAAGGTTGGGTATGGTTGTAACTTCAAAATCAAGAATTGAGTTTGAGAGTTGAAAACAACATTAGGAAGGCGGGCTTGGGTTTAGGATTGGGTATGGGTGCAACTACAAAATCGAGTTGGGTTTCAGATTTGGAAACAATTAGATTGGGAAGCATACCTAAACCCTAAAAATTGAAAGCAACAAAGTTTTGTAAAGATTTTGTTAAATTGGGAAGCACATATTATTTGAAATTTAAAAAGCGTCAAAAGAAGTTTTGTGAGGATATGTGAGATCTCCAAGTAAATGCGCCAAAAAAATATTTTATATTAATTAATATACTATTATATAATTATATTTATTAATTTAATTTAATAAATTAAAATTTGAAGTATAATTATAATGCTTTTTTAACTATCAAAAATAAATAATTTAATATCATAAAAAATTAGAAATGGATAAAAATTATTCAATGGAATTATGAGAATATGTTAATATCATTAAAATTTTTGTAGAAAGTATTCATGAAAAGATTCATCAGTATCTAGAAGATACACACGAAAATTTATCAGTATCCAATATATAGTCCTATATTTATGTTGTTATGATGAATGTTAATAAATAAGATTTATATATTTTTTTATATATCTTCTAATAAAGTAATATCTTTTTCTTAATTTATTTCAAATATGTTATATTAAGATATATGCAAACATAATTATTTACACTTAATGTATATATTATGGTTAATTTGTTTATAAATGACTGAATAAGAGTAACAAACTTATTTTTGAAAATTTTAAGATAAATTCAAAAACTTACACATTAATTATATTGGAAGTACTTACTTAATATTTCTTATTGGATACTCATATACTTATACTCTTAAATCTTTCTCTATATGAAATTTTTTTATAAAAGATCTATACTCATTATTTCTCTCATCCTTCAAATCTTTAAGCCATACTTGCTTGCATGGAATGATTCATGCTTCTTCTCAATAACAACATTCATTAATTTTATTTAAATTTATTTGATTGGAAAATTAATTTTTCTAATATAAGTATTCAAGCTAATTAAATTTTGTTGTCTATATTTATGCATTCATATACAAAATTTCGTGAAGAATTTTATTCAATTTTGGTTACAATTTTGTTCTTCAAATCTCAGTCGAGCCATAATAACTCTATTAATTACTTACTGCAGAATTTTTAATCACTTTTGATAATTGAGATAGCAATTTGGATTAACGTGTAGGTTGAGAACATGGAAAAGGAGTTGGGGTCCTTCATTACTGGATCAACATCTCATCACGAAGGTAGCGTCACGACGACTTCAGAACAAAAAGAACAGAAATAGATAAGAACACGGTTGCTGACCATGGCGACAACTCATGTACTGAAAAATCAGCACCACATTTCAACATCTTTTCTTTTTATTACAGCAACATTTTGTTTGTACAAAATTTTCTCTCCAAGTTATTTCTTCTGTCACGCATAACAGTTTAACATTTTGAGCAATTTATTTCCTTATGGAAAGATGCATACATATTAATTAGTTGTCCGAAAAAAAAAGACATCACCATCAACATGGACTATTATAGAAAAGAATAATCAAATTATGTAAACTGGCGTGTATATCTAGGACTAGTATTGGCAATTTGTCAATAATCAATTCATTTTATTGTTGTAAAGAGTTTTACGTACATAAAATTAATAAATCAATTTCACCACGTCAACTAATTAAAATATAGATAGAACCCACATGGTGTACCTAATATTTAAAAAATAAAATTTTATATGGGTTTAAACAACCTTTTCTTTTTTCATCATTTATAAAATTTCATATTGCTCATAAAAAATATTATAAAACACTTTAATGAAAATAATCTAAATAATTATTTAATCACAATGATTTAATATTTAATAACGTGAAACCTAAATTAAAAAAAGTATTAAAGAAAGTCACTTTACCTCTTCATTCATTTAAGATATTATCAATGTGATTTGTACTTAAATGAATTTTTTTAAAAGATAAAAATAACAAACATTTCTTATAGCATAAAATAAGCATATAAATATTCATGTAGTATGAGATTAGCTTAATTCTGTTAGTGTATCGGCTAAACATATCAATGTTTTTCAAACATAAACTAAGATTGCATAGTGTTATATCATCTGACAAACAAAACACTTATGCTTTACATGATTCGTTGTTGAATGAATATTATCGCGCTATAAACAAAACATGACCATGTTTTGCGTTTAGTTGGTTTTAGAATTTAATCAAAATCATGGGCGTTGCTATAGACTATACAAGGATCTGTTTAATTTACAAACATAATCCTCCTTGTCTCTTACTCCAAATTCTTCTAGTTGCTTAACGTAGATAATCTCATCCAAGTCTCTGTATAAAAAGGTAGTCTTAACATCCATGTGTTATAGCTCAAGGTTAAGCTTAGTAACCATGGCTAACAACATCCGAATGGATTTGTGCTTCACAATTAGAGATAAAACATCATTATAATCAATCCCTTCACCCCTAAGTAAAGCCTCTAGGCACAAGCCTCACATTGAATCTTTGTTGATCAATTACTGGAGTGTCATCTTTTAGTTTGAAAAATCCATTTACAACTGACCAACATAGAACCCTCAAGTCTACAAACAAGAGTCCAAGTATTGTTCAAATGAAGTGACTTCATCTCCTCATTCATGGCGTTTAACCATTGAGTCTTATCAAACATAAACTAAGTTTGCACAATGTTATATCATTTGACAAACAAAATATTGCATCTTACACTATCTATTATTGAGCATATGTTATTTTTTTAAAGACGAAGTGTGACCATGTTTTACACTTAGTTGTTTTTAGCGCTTAATCAAAATTATGGGCGTTGGACTTTTTCCTAGATAGCATACAAGGATTTGTTTAACTTATAAGCGTAATCCTCTTTGTTTCTTACCACAAATTCTTCTGGTGCTTCTTGTAAATGGTCTCATCTAAGTCTCTATATAAAAACGCAGTCTTAACATCCATCTATTCTAGCTCAAGGCAAAGCTCTACAAGCTTCTGAATGGATTTGTCCTTGAGAGAAAACATCATTATAATCAATTCTTTCCCTTGAGTGAAGCCTCTAGCCACAACTCTCACCTTGAATCTTTGTTGATCATTTCTAGACTGCCATCTTTTTTTATTAAAAAATCCATTTTAAATGAAGTGACTTCATCTTCTTATTCATGGTATCTAGTCATTTAGTCTACTCGTTACTTGCTAGTGTAAAGGATACACTAAAAGGTTAGTTTTTATCATTCTCCTTGTTCTATCTCTCTATAATCATCAACATGTTCGTCTTTATCAACATACTAGAACATCTACCATCTTTAGATGCATCAGCTAAGTGTTTATTATCATAAAACATATCAAACCATTTATCGACTTCAGACGCATCTTGTCTATTGATTTCACCTCAATGTCAATCTTCTCACCGTGATAGTTACCTCCAAGCTTACATTTTGAAACTTCAGACTTATAAGTCAATTTAGATTTTAGTTCATTGAAAATAATGTCTATACTGATGATACATTTCTTGAGTTGTTGTTTCAAGATATCATAGATGGTATCCCTTCACACTTTCTGCATACCTAAGAACGTGCATTTTACAACACAAGTTTCTAATTTACATAACCTAATGTGAACATAGGCAACACAATTAAAAGTTTTCATATAATCAACATTGGGGGAGTATCCTAACTAGATTTTCTCAAGAGTCTTCATAGTGCAATTATTGATCAAATAAGCAACAATAAGCAACACAGTGCAATTTCTACTAGGTCATTCTGCTAAGGAGTTCTTGCAACTGTCTAAGGCCTCACTATGTCATGCTCTTTGCCTAAGGTGTTAAACATCTTTGAAAAAGACTCAAGACCATTATCAGTTATGAATCTTTTCACACTCTTACCAATTTGGTTCTCTACTAGATACTTCCAACTCTTGAAATTCTCAAACACTTTGACTTTGGTCTTATAAGGGTAGACTCATAACTTCCTCGATTAATCATCTACCATTAATAAGAAGTATCTGACACGAAAGTGTGATGGAGTTGAAGATGATCACCATAAGTTAGCATATGAACGTAATCAAGGATTCCCTTCGTCCTTCGTTCTCCTACGTTAAAATGAATTTCACAGACTTTCCTATGGACACAATGTTCACAAAATTTCAATTGATCAATTGTGTCACTCCCAAATAAGCCTTATTTTTTCGATTCCACTAAGTCCTTTTCACTTCTATATCCTAACTTTTTATGTCATATATTATTTTTGACAAGATGATCTTCTCAACAGTAGATGCTAATCTAGATATTAAAATAGCTTCCAAGGCATACAAGTTATTCCTTCTCACAGCCTTTATCACTACCAAGGACCCCCTTAACACCTTCAACACTCGTCTCTCTCTTTTGAACACATATCCCTTCTTCTCAGATTCACCAAGGGATATCAAATTTTGTTTCAACCTTGGTATATACCTAACTTCTTCTAGTAGTCTCTCAGTCCCATCATATAGATTCATTCAACTTAAAGTTCTCATTCAACTCCTTCGAGCTTAGTGTAGCCTGAACCTCAAGAGAGAGAGAGAGAGAGTCTCTCTTCAATTCAACAAGATTTCCTTAAAATGATCATGCATCTTAGGCAGAGAACACAAAAACAACAACACTTGATCTCCATCGTCAATCTGAACATCAATATTTTCAAGATTAAGAATAAACTTCTTGAATTCATTTAGTTGTTCACTAACTATCTTTTCACTACTCATCTTGGACGAGTACAACACTTGTTTCAAGTAGACAGTTCACTAGGGACTTAGTCATGTACAAGCTTTTAAGTTTTATCCATAGCCCTACTATGGTCTTCTCCTTTGATATTTCCTTAACACCTTGTCTCAATAACTCGTAAGAATCAGGCTATAAGCCTTCTCCAACAATGCTTTTCTATCCTTCTCAGCCATGGTTACATCAAGTTTGGATTCACCTTCCAAAGTCTCAAGAAGGTCCTACTGAAATAGAAAAACATGTATTTTCAATCGTCACAACTCGAAATCATTCAAGCTAGTAAATTTCTCAACCTCATACTTTGCAAAAGACATGATGATTGAGTTTCCTCATTCCATGCTCATCACATTAGTTTATAAGGAAATAACTTACACATCTCATACATCGTCGACCAACAGAAATGAGTAAATAAAAAATAATAATAAAAAAGCCCGTTGAATAGATAGACGGTTAAATTACATCCATGGTTAGAAACTCACTAATAATAGAGATTGCAATGCAAGGTTTTTCTCATTGTGAACTCTCAAGTCTAAGTTGATTAAAACGATTCAAACAAGGTCAAAAAATAATTGTCAACACTAACTTTCGTAAAACACATTGAATGGTTGAAGAAGACACGTAAAAAATACCTCATTTTTTAGCTCAAAGCATCAAACTAGACAAACTTTGATAACAACGAGGAAGTTTTAACTGATGTAGGGTAGACAATCTAATATCCTCTAATGCTTTAAAGACAGACACATAAAGACACAAATGATCTGTTCATGACAAATGATCTTGTACCACCAGACGTTTTAAGACCCATCAGATGGTATACTGCATCAGACACTATATGACCTTTAATCAAGATATTATTGAACCAATCCAACAGTGAAAGAGGTCATGATGGTATACCGTCAGTCTTGATTGTTTAGGAAATCCAACAATGAAATCTTCGCCAATTGCTCTAAAATTTTTACCGGAGTCTTATCACTTACAGTACTTTGTTTTGGACGGTCAGATTTAAAATCAAAGCTCTAGTTTGTTTCTAGAAAATTCGTGAACAGTGGTAATTTTTTTTGTGACGAGATTCTTGTACTCTTCCTTGTTAAATTTCAATTTATTGATATCTTGGGCCATTGTTGGTAACCATTTGAGGATTGAGAAGAGTTGTATTGATATGATCTTTGATTGATTTTTGTGAGACTCATTGCATCTTTATTTTGGTATTATTGGAGTATTTACCGTTTTATAGACCTTTTTTATCTCTATTGAAAATTTTTTCTCACATTAATTATTAGTGTTGGTTTATTCTTCTATTTTCAACTACATATTATTATTTTTATTGAATTAATTGATTGCATTATGTGTGTTTCCATATTGTGATGATAAAAGTGAATCTTATTTCTTCTGTTGTTAAACTCCATCAAATTTAAAGGTAATAAGTGATGATAAAAGTGAATCTTATTTCTTCTGTTGTTAAACTCCATCAAATTTAAAGGTAATAAGTGATGATAAAAGTGAATCTTATTCCTTCTGTTGTTAGACTCCATCAAATTTAAAGGTAATAAATAACAAGAACATGTTAATTAACTTTAAAAAGAACTATTTGTCAGTAGAAATTTATTTATCTTCCTTTTACAGAAAAAATTGAAACAACAATATACGAAACATAACGTGTGGCAGATATAGTAGAAGTGACTGAGGGAGTGGAAAGGGATTGTGAAGCATCTTCCCGAAGGAAAACTTCAGAAAGCAGCTGAAAATGTAAAGCATGCCCAAAATGCAGAGGATGTATTAGAAAAGGTTTTAACCACAATTATACACAAATTGACGATTTCTTTTATATTGTTCTACTTACAACCTTACATATATATATATATATATATATATATATATATATATATATATATATATATATATA
>Ga0099824_1000979_pt1 | contig 38308 bp, 21 predicted proteins | sample SiratrowhiteBW_FD_76837 | JGI IMG/M metagenome (GOLD analysis project Ga0099824, IMG submission 76837) | Root nodule microbial communities of legume samples collected from California, USA - Siratro white BW | ecosystem: Host-associated > Plants > Roots > Nodule | place: USA: California... | reverse complement strand
TTTTCTTCCATGGGAGACCAATCTCAGTTCTCCCCGTTCCTATACAAAACAAATAACAATATAATTCATATTCCTAATACTCATGTAACTAATTGAATTTAATCCAATCACCAACACAGTACAAGAAATTGTAAATATCTTACCTCACCAGTCCATAGTCTAAACGCAATGTGATCAGGGTAACTAACCAAAACAGAACGATCAGAAGGGCCACATGGGAATCCCCCTGCCTCAGCAGCTTCATCATGTCTGTCTCCTCGCCTTACAGAGGCTGTCGGTCTTTCTCGACCCCCTCTAGTTCTTGCCATAGCTCTAAAACAAGGAAAAAAAATTGAAAAATCCAAAGTAACCAAAAAATACAACATTTTTTAGAAAAAAAAAACATGTTGCGGGTTCTGTAACCCGCAATGCATTTGAATTTTCAATTGCATTGCGGGTTACAGAACCCGCAACGACGACTTTCAACGGCGAAAAATGCCCTCCACCGCCGTCGTCCGCCATTAAACTCTCAAACTTTCACTCCAATATGAAATTAAACATATAATACACCTTACCTTTACTCCAATTGATTGTATTGTTGAAAATTTGATATGTGGTGGAATCTTTGTGGAGTGCCTGTGGAGAGTTGATGGACATTGATGGAGGTAGATACAAGATTCAATGGTGAAACTTTTGTGGTGCTCAAACTTTTCTCCAATGTAAGAGGAGAACAATGGAAAAATTTTGGAAGGTGCAGCGTATGGAGGTATGGAGGTGCAGGGTTGGTGGAGCGTGAAATGGGAGAAGGATGGAAGAAGAAGATGATGAAGATATGAAAAGGGTAAAATGGGTTTTTAAAAAAATCAAAAGGATATTTTTATAAAATCGTTATTAGTATGGAGGTGCAGGAAGTCGTCATGGAGGTGCAGGAAGAATCACTCCAGCCAATGAAACCCATCAGTCCGTATCAGGCCCACGATCCTCCGTCCCTCAATGGTATCAATTACTTCCTGCACCCTATCAATTTCAGACTACCTTCCGAAATGTAAAATTTATTTCCGGAAAACATATGTTTCGCAAACTCACTGGAAGGTTTGGAAGATCCCCATAAAACTGGTTAATACTGAGGTTTAATGTGTTAAGTTGCTTCAACCCTTCGCTTTGATAATTTTGGCTAATTTAAAATAGTGACCCAACATGTTTTTATGCTTAAAATGATTTTTGAAGTGATATCGAGGAACAGTAACAGAAGAGAATAGGAAGCTAAAAAAATAGAAGTAGCTTTTTAATAAGGTTCAATTCCATTCAACAAAAAGTTCATATTTACCAATTACCTATACACTAGATTAACTAGTAATATAATAAATAAAATTAAATAACATTGTTTCTTGCATAAAAACAAAATGAACTCCAATTCGTGGGATCAATTGGGAAGATGTGGCCGAGGGAGAATCCTAGTGCGTGAAGCATACACAATGACTAGGACAAGAAATTCTATGTTATCCAACAGCAAAACGCCTAAAGTACAATACTTATCAACTCCACGCAAGTTGCAAAAATCATTGTCCTTAGTGAAGTATAAATAATTGAATATACAACATATCAACATGTCTGGTTGGAATAGTTTATTTTGAGAAAATAATAATCTCTGTCGACATTTTACTAAAAGAGCTTTTACAAAAGAAAAAAACAATTATTTCCCCATAATCAGTCTTTCCAATCATGCATGTAAAATCTCATATGGAAAATCCGTGTGCTTAGCCAAGATCAGGCACAGTAAAGTACTCATCATCATCATCATTTAGGACTTCAATCCTAGGCTTTTTGTGTGACATGTTGGACTTGGAGGTTCTGTATGAGGCAACACTGTTGCTATTATGAGTCACTGGAAGCTGAGGTACTTCAGCTGCAGCCAAGGCTTCCTGAGCAAATTGTTCACCAAAAATTCCCACATCTGTAAGCCATTCCAGCTCTCCAAATTGTAGAGATTCCTTCTGAGCACAGTAACAAAACCACAGTTACAAATATTGCAAGGGAAGAGGCACATCATAGTTCATATGTGCCATGATGATTGGCTACACTACAACCCTTTTATTATTCTATATGGCAGCTCAAAGATGTCCAAAGGGGCAACAAATGAAACATGTAATGCTACTAATTTATTTCAACTATAACACTCTAATTTACTTAGTTGAGTTAGTTCATCATATACATATGCAACTCAATCATTATGAAATAAAGGTGCCTCTTACTTTCTCAGGTGATTCATAGCCTGTTAATTCCAAAAGGTCATCAACAGCCCAAGAGGATGTGAAACTAGGCACTTGCTGAGAAGGAACTTTTGTGGAAACTTGTTGTGCATTGCTATTGGGAGGCTCCAAGTGGCTATTTTCACTGTCTTTGGTGCAATTAGAACTTGAGGCCACTCTGATACCAGTAGCTAGGAAGCGCTGGTGGTTTGCAGAAAGACTTCCAGGTGAATGAATTGGTTCATCACAGTCCTGACAGAAGAGAGCTCTGTCTTCAACACAAAATATGAATGCTGGCTTGTCCTGTTGATGGAGAGAAAAAGAAGATAAAAATCAGCAACAACCATATTGAAGTTTTTACAATTACAAGATCCATCAGATCCATCAGACAATTGTATTCTCATCAGTTAACCTAGCTCAAGATCCAAGTGTCAAGGTAAAATTCAGTCAACAAGTGTCTACATAATACACTTAATAACAACATACAAAATAGCAAGTAACATTCTCAGCACACACCACCAGAAAGTCTAATCAAATGTTCTTATCATATGTCTTTAAGAAATAAAATAATACTTGTCCAATGTTTAATAGGTTCAATTGGGCCTTGGTATAACATCATTATTAGCATGCCTATCAGTAACAACGAACAAGATCAACATAAAACAAGCTCATCAAATTATTGAGAGAGGACTTTATGACATCATAAAACCAGAAGACACAGAAATTGAATGTTCTTACTTGGCAAATGTCACATCTGGGAAGCTTGTTTGATAGACATTGAAGAAGAAGCCTTTGGTGCTTGCTTGCAAGCTTGTTTGCAGCATGAACTTCAACATCACATTTGGCACACAAAGCTGCCTCATCTGCGCAGCAAATCACTGTTGCTGGAGCTCTCTCACACACATCACACTGAATTTTCATGATACTTCTTTCCCTTCTTGTGCAACAATGAAACTAGTCCTTCTTTATCAGAAAAAAATACACCAAAAATTGTCACCAAAAGAAATACTCAGAACCCTTTAGCAGACAGAGTTTGTAAGGCCAAAAACAAGACAACCATGGTGTAGAAGGATTAGGACAAGTTGTAGAGATGAGAACAAAAAAAGAACATAATTAACTTTTGAAGTACTATTTAATGTGGTTGAGGACAGAAAAAGAAGTGACTGGATGAGATTTGAGAGCATGTGTGGAGGCGAAGATAAGGGGTTAGATGTTGCATTGCATATCAGTTTCTGCAACAACAATAAAACCAACAGGGATTGGTGGGGTCAACATGTCAAAGGTTTGTGTGGCTGTGGATGCATCAACAAGTACAACATTTTTGAGTGGACACTGTATTTCCTAGATATTCATTCTATCATCTCTGCTATAATAAGACACTGAAAACAGCTACATTGTATCTTTTGAGAAATCTGATGCAACTACTTATTTTGAATAATTGTGTGTGCAGATTGGTCTCCATTGTCAATCAATTTATATTCAAATCAGTGTCCTAATTTTACAATGTTGACAGATACTCTCCTCTCTCTGATCTAATATTAAATATCTGTAGCTTAATTTTTTTTTCATGCATTACAAATAAAAAATAATAATAGATAAGTTATTGTTTGAAATAATTTTATTAGAATAATTCTGATTATCTTGATAAATACACTATTTTTATTCACTATAAACATAAACATTAATGTAAATAAATTAAAAATTAACATTTCAGTCAAATTAAGAGCATCAATCAATTTAAAATAAAATAAAATGACTAAAATTAGAAATATTGTAAGAGGATGTGATTAATTAAATGTTCAACCATCATGCACTTGATATTTCAGTTAAAAAATTGACATATTCAATTGGATGGAATGAATCATTATCAAAATCAGGCATAGCATGCCCATATATAACATTGTTTCTAGAAAACTTGTTATTTTAAAAAAGTATCTTATAATAATTTAAAATTTTAAGAAGATAATAATTTAATTTATATCTTCAAAGACTGCATACTTTTGTGAATTTATCTTGATACAAATTTTGCTTAATAATTTCAATTAACCCAAGACTATATGCATGCTTGGTTTCTTTCTTTAGAGATATTTTTAAGTTCTTCCATATAATTGACAAAAAAAAAAATTCTGTAAAACAAAAATGCTTTTGGAACCTAGTTATTTTTCCAAAAAATAAAATTTCCAAATAATCTAAAATAAAGTGGTAGTGATTGGATAAACTAGTAAAACAAATCTGGACATATTTTTTGAGTACACATATCATGTCACAAATTTTTGTTGGCAACAGTTCAACAATTAGGTCCACATAAACGTGGTTATTACATATCACAAATAATACACAAAATGTTTTGCATTATTCTATAATTAGAAAATGAAATCCTTCTACTAAAAATTTACATTGAAGGATAACATATGTTATTGAGATGAAATTTAGTTTCTATTTAAACAACATTAGAAGCACTGTGTTCACATAATCTCATTTTTGTTCAACCATGGAATGAAACATCTCATGGTAACAAGAACCAAAGACTGTGAACTCATTTTGACCCTAAAAACTCTCATTTTAACTCGTCTCTTAGACACCTTACGATGCATGCCCAAAACAACTCCCATGGCTGCTTCATTCACCTCCCTCACTGATTTCTTCAACTTTTCCTTGAAACTTCCATTGTTGTTTCTCTCCAAACTCAAATGGTAACTGTTCAGAAACGCTCTTCTTGCCTCACAAAATTCACGACCACGCCTAGACCACCCTCCATGGTCAAGTTGTGGATTGTGTTCATCAGAAGCTTCATTTGGACGTACCTTGTTGGAGTGTCGCATTGCAAAAGTACTAAGAAACAATGAGAACCATATTGTAGAAACATTGGTAGCAACAAAAGGGTTTATATAGTTAGTAACACGTCGGTTTAATTTTAAGATAAACTTGACTTAATTAGTGGTTAAACCATAGTGGAAATTAATATAACCTGGTTGGTAGCTTGGTTACACCCAAGATCAAGATTAATCAGCAAAACCTCAAAGTTTGATGCGTATAAATTGTTCTTGAAATTGACATGTTAATTATTTTGGAGAATGTAGTTTTTCGTTGATAACTTTAACTACCGTTGAAAGGCAATGAGATTCACGTAAGTCAAAAAGTTACATGCTATTCTTTTCTTCTTCTTCTGATGATTTGTTTTCAAGGTTTGAATTTGATTCACCATGTGCATGGAATAAGCAAAAGGAGACTGCAACTTAACCATTACAACTCTTGCCAAATGGCAACAAAATAGTTGAAATTTGCAAAAGCGTGATATGATCGCTACCAACTGCAATTAATTGACTCTAGTTAGCGATAATGGCAATTAGTTTCTCCAAATTCTATTGGGACTTTATGGTGTTACTTATAATTGAAAAAACTTGTATAGTTGAAAACTATAGTGACTAATGTGTTTAGAGTTATGAATTATTCTATTATTGAGATTAGGCATTAGTATAATATTTCCCCCCCAAAAAATTCATCAAACCAATAATTTCTCACATTATTTAGAGAACTCTACCCATTTATAGTAACAAGTCAGAGTTCAGCTCACAAATATCTCAATCTTTGAGATAATGGGGTGTTTTGATTAGATGAAGGAAAATTGCCTGGAATTCCACTTCCAGATAGTCCAGTTCACACATGCGGATTTTAGATATTTTTAATTTTTTTTAGATATATATATATATATATATATATATATATATATATATATATATATATATTTTCAAATTATTAACATAAAATATTGAATTAAAATAATTTATATTATTTAAAAATTTGTATTATTATATTTAATTAATAAATTAATTTTATTGACATTTAGGTCATAATAATAATATTTATTAAATTAAATTGATGCTAAAAAATTAATAAATGTTGATGTTAAATTTTAATTCAATACCTTAATTTTTTAATCAAAAATTAATAATTTTATTATAATTAATGTTATATTAAAAAAATAAATTAATAATTTATTATTAAAAAAATTTATTGACTATTAATTTAAATTTATTATTGATTACAAATATAAAATTTAGTAATAATATATTAATTTACGAATAAAATTGTGAATATATTGATAAATATAGTACAAAAGTGATTTTTTATTAATAATTCGAATTTATTATTAATAATAATTTATTAAAATAAATTTATCATAAAAATTATATTTATGATTCTTAATTTATTTTTTTATTAATATTAGTTATTTATATTTTTTATATAAAATTTGAAAGTATTTTTCATATAAGTTATATCATGATAGTTTATTAAAATGACATCTTTCAAATATGATTTTTAGTCCATGGAGATTTTTCTTCCGCACCTTACTATGATATTGTGGTATTTATATCACTGAATCCAACAATACTGTTTATAAGTTCATATTGTATAGGGAGAAACATGTTAATTGCATCTTAAAATTGAAAAAAAAAAGGTTTTTAATGAAAATTAATTTTTAATCTTAATTGTTTTATGTGGTATTTATGTCAAACTAACCAAACTAACCATATAATTTAAGGATTAAATATTCTCTGTGTAGATGTTTGAAATACCTGGAGGTCAAATTCCAAGGCTCAACTTAGTCAATGTTTATATGTTAATAAATGTTTATAGAAGTATTTGATAAGTATGTAGTAATTAGATATGAGATTGAATGAATATTTATGTTTATAAGTTTTTGGGTAAAAAATTATAAACTTTAAATATATTATTATTAATAACATAAATTTAATGTAATAATATAATAGCACTCAATAAAAATAAGAATAATTACAGAGAGAGTTAAAGTTACAGAACTGGAGAGAACGTGTAATCAAATTCTATCAGGATAATAGAAATGGAGAGAACGTGCAATTGACTCCATTAGGATAAAATAAATAACTACTAAAATGTATACATTAAAATGGAGTATCACCTTTTGTGTTTTGTTAGATAAATAAATGCTAAATAGTATGGTTTGTAACATTTAACTTATTAACATAGCATTTATTGGGCATGGGGTGAAGGGTAGAAGTAGAGAAAAAAAAAAAGGAAAGTGTATAATCTTATTTAAATGTTTTCTTTTTAAGTAAGTTTATTGTGAAATTAGTATTGAAATGCCAACATAACACAACTCACTTTTTATTACTTTTAATTAAATCAAAGTTGAAAAGTAAAATAATTTTACCTAATAATAACTAACTTTATCTTTCAAAGGGGAATTAAAATCCATTATGAAAGCAGCACTAACCAAACATGTTATATATCTTTAGTTTGGTCAGAGACAAAAAAAAAAAAAACAATTTTTATTAGTTGTGAAACCAAGGAGACCTAATCCAGTTCAAGTTTTTGCTTTCAACTCAATTCAACCATTAAATGCATTGAATTTTGTGCTATTGATAGCACTGCTCATAATTCATTGTCAAGTGCCAAACCCATACCAGAAGACATAGTAAAAGTTCTTCATCAAACAAATTTATTTCCCATTTAGAAGCACTTAACCTTATAGAATGAACTGTTGAACATAATATCCAGCCTAAAAAGTTGAAGCAATTCTATTCAGATACCCCAGATAACGAATAACTCGTCAACTATAAACAGATGAATTTACTTTAAAATGTAGCCACTCTTAAGTTTCTGTACTATTACAAAATAACAACATATGCAAGAATTAAGTAATACAACAGATGCTATGAACTCGATCATAAAAAAATGGCTAAATGAATAATCATCTCAAATGGAACTCCATACCCCTTCAATTCCTTCAATGTATCTGCATACAAAATCATTGTACAGAAAATGCAAAATGATTAAAACGTGTAGGAAATATATAGAGGGCCTTTAAGGCCATATAAAGTTAGGTAACAGCTAACTCAATAGACATATAAGGCCTAATAATTTTTATGGGAACATGTTTTATGTATAATGCCTAATCTTATCTAGGCACTTTTAAACCCAAAATGAGAAACCAAACATAAGTTGATGTACGTTTATAAATTGAGGAAGTTGAGAAATACAAGATTTAACACAGAATAGAATATTTCGGTGGTGGTCTTACATTTATAAAGCATCTGTAATCGTGTTATCAAAATGGTTATCATATCAGAACTACATAAAACTCACCAGTTTTTTATGTCAGTTGGATTATGTTTGTGATCTAGTGCAAGTTTAGCATGTTGTGAACCAGAAGAGGAGCCATCTTCTTGAGGACCTGAATGAAGAATATGGGAAAAGCCTTGTCCAATTGACTTCCACAATCTAGTAGGTAAAGATGTTTGTACATCGTCACAATTGACAACAGAAGATGGTTCAATTGCTCTAGCTGAAGCAGGATCAAGATCAGAAAATCTGAAAGCACCTAAAAGTTTTTCTGGAAGCTCTGATTCAACTTGGCTCTCAATAAGAAAAGCCAAGTCAACAGTCAAAGTTGAGATATAACCAAATGCCAAATGAACTATTGCACTTGCAACCATGGAAGACCCTATATCAATATCTACTTCAATGAAATTCTCCCCCGTGCAATATTTACATGAAAGGGCACGCCCAATCACACAAATAGCCTGCTCTCCAACAGCTTTTCTAACAATCCAAGGACCTTTTACAATGTTGGCAATCAGCTTTAGCCTTGAGTTTCTGAATGCATTATCACCCTTCAAAAATTTGTCCATTAGGGAATCCTCAACTACTGGCTCTGTGGTTGTAAAATAAGCAATGGCACTATAGTTATCCTTGGTTGGGACTTGAAGATTGAAGGCCCATACAAAGGGTTTATCAGCTGCTGGAAACTCATTATCAATGACCTTCCTAACTCTATTATTTGGATCGTTCAATATCTCCCCAATTTTCACAGAACTTTTAATCCAATCAAAACCAAGAGGCTTGAGCAGATAATCACCAGCAGGAACCTTAACCCTTGTCTTAAAATACTCAGGGCCTCTGACCATGAATGCATCACCAGGAGGTGTAGCCCAACCATTCGAACAATTGTCTGGCTCAAGAAGTGGAACAGCCCCTTCAGATATTATCCTATCTATCCACTCAGATTCCTTTACATCACCAACGCTGGCCATATGGATGCTGCTTCCCCAGTAATAACAATATTAGCTTCTTTATAGTAATGAAAATAAAATGGAAACACTTACTTTACCAATATGATTGCAAGATAAACACTATGCATAAGTCCTAAGGTCATCCCAACTCCAAATTTACAAAAGATCATCCCTAACTCCCAGTAAAAAGGGCGTATACCCAATAAGCAAATCAAAGTACATTGATGGAACTCCTATAGGGTTTGAAAACTTAAAAACCATGATCATGGACTTCCATTGAATTCTTCTAGCATAGACGCGCATCAGAACCAGATGAACAACAATAATTCATGGACTTTTTCTACATATACAATATACAACCTTTCTGTCAATAGCCCATATACGAAGAAGGAATTATACCATCGATTGAGAATATTAAACTAATGATAAATCAAATTTGGAAATTATAACTGAATACAATTTGAAAAGAACTCTACTTTACTTTAGGAAACGTTTAAACCCTTGGGGAAGAACAGCAGAGAGAATATTATGACGCAAAACAATGGAGAGTATAAAAAATTGCTGGTTAAACAATTCAAGGAACAAGGCTAACAAAAAAGACAATTGAAGAAAAGGAAGAGGAGCAAATTGTTAAGAGTGAGGAAGGAAATAGCATTAACAGTCAATTGAGAAATGAGAAGTAAGCAAAGATAGAAAGAGATGAAATACCTGAGTCTTTGTGAAGTGAACAGAGAAATTAAAAGGGTAAGCAGAAGAAAAAGCACAATCCTAGTTGAAGTTGAATTGAGGAAGAACCGAATCAAAGGTTTTCGTGTTGAGGAACACAAGGGACAAACAAAGCGGCGAAGAACACAACTTTAGAATCCACGTCATCAACTATCCACTTCCTGTTCTGGAGGACTCTCCTAACTCTTATACATTATATGTTTATTATTGGTTAAATTAAATCAATACTTCTTTGACTTATAGAATTTTATTTTAGAAATTTCCAATTCATAACTTTTAATTAATATATAATTTATAGCATAATTTTTATACATTAATATTTTTATATTTAATTTCTTTTATTTACTTTAATTTTATAAAAACAAAACTTTGAAAAAGTTTTTAATAAAAAAATAATTATTTTTACCAAAATAAATATTATAATTATGTAATAATATATTTTAATTTTTAAAAAATTATAATAAAATATATTTAATTATGTCATTTATACTAACTAATTTGTTAGTTAGTTATGCCAAACACTTATAATTTAATAAGTTAGTATATCAGACAAAAACATATAAACTATAAATTTATCACTAAAAAGCTAGTTTATTTGTTATTAACTAATTTACAAGATAGTTTTTTAATACAAAATTTAAATACTTTACTAAAGCATTGCTTTTTATGAAGCTAATTGAATTTATTAAAATTTGTGTAGTTATTTTAAAAAATTATTTACATTTGATCCAAGAAAGTATGTGATTTATAAGTTATGATATCTATTTATCTATCTATCTATGTATTCCTATATATTGTTTATTGTACATAATTAGAATTAATCAGTAAGAGGTTAAAAAAATTACCATTGATGTTAATTTGTCAAAGTTAGGCTCATAAATTTTTCATAAGATATTAATAGCCTTCTCTTATTAATTAGCTATTATAAGTCTCAAATTGTAAATGATATTTATCCTATTTATAAGTCATGATTCATAATATATTTTAAATTTAATTTTTTTATTAAAATACTCCTTATGTACTTACAAACATTTAAGATAAGGATAGTTTTGAAAAAAAAAAAAAATTAAGATCAGCTTATTTTTATCAACTAAATTAAGTGTATTTATAATATTGATGAATTATCTAGTTGAACCTTATAAGTATAAGGGAGAGAGTATTATATGAGAATTAAACAACTCAAGAAAACATTTTTGGGTGATTTTTTAAACTCTAAAAAACATTTTTCTTATTTTTTAACTCAGCATTACATGGTAAAATTTAAAAATAATTTTCATTGTAATTATTTTCATAAAAGGTATAAAATATTTATACTGTATAATCAAAGTAAATATATCAAAATACTTTGAAAAAACTAATAAATTTGTTTAAAAATATAAAAAAATACGAAAATATATTAATTATCATTATAATAAGTCAAAGTAATTAAAATTAAATGATAATGATACATTTTAATATATTTTAAACATGGTCAATGTGATTAATTAAGATTATGAAATAGATTAAAGTAAATTGTGTAAGAGGTAGGTAGACGAGTAAATGAAGAACTAAAACCAGAAATCATATCCAATTTATAAGATATTCTTTTACTCCATATCTAACAATTCATGCATGACTTGAACAATCTACTATTGAGACCGAGTTTACCTTCTAAAATAAAGTTCAGACAAATGGTGCTTGTTTGGTAACAAGCTATCTTTGAAGTTTATATAACTTTTTTAAGAACCAAATTAACAAGTTTGATCAGTCTAATATAAAAAGCACCAATTTCTTGATTCTAACTAGCTGAATCCAACTTGACCAATAAATTTGAAGTCCTAAAAAAGATTCAGTCTTAATATCCATATGAACAAAAGTTCTTACTTATGAAACAATGTATCCAACAAGAATCTTAATCTGAATGAACAAAGCATGGTTGTTTGTAGAAGTACTCTACATGTTCCTGTTAATTGTAGAAGAACACTTACATGTTCCTGTTTGCTCATAGGTCACTCTCACCATAGCATCATAATTTCATAATCCTTATGGTTATGTTATTTTGTGATTCAGGAGTCAGCACACATTACATTTGGGAGTAAACTACCAAACACTTTTCACAAATCAATTGTTGTTTTCCAATGCGAACATCATGGACAACGATAGACAACCTACTCCCAACCATAATTGTCATCATCAACAATGCATGTTTGAGACACTTCTCAAACCTTTCAAATACCAAACTCCACCGAGTGCTTCTACTTCTACCATGTTAGACCATCACCATTGCACCTAAACTTTGCCTTCTCCACTTTCCTTTCTCATTCTCCCGTTCCATGCATGGAGAATATAAAACTAAAACTACTCATCAAGGATGAAGCCTTTCTCCAACACCCTTTTGTTCTAACTCTTGTTCTGGTCTTTGGCCTTGTTATGATGGACCCTTTTCATCTGGGTCCTGTGTCTGAGCACGAATTCAGACCCGTGAAGCATGACATTGCACCATACCACCAAGTCATGAAAAATTGGCCTAGGGACAACATGAGCCGGTTAGCCCTCTATGGCAAATCAGAATTCAACAATGAAGTCTTTGGACCAGAGTCGCTCGAGTTCGATAACATGGGTCGTGGCCCTTACACTGGTTTAGCCGATGGACGCGTGGTTCGATGGATGGGAGATGAACTTGGTTGGGAAACATTTGCTGTTGTCACTTCTAATTGGTAACCATCACCAAAACCTTGCTTCGTTTCAACTTTTCTTGGACCCCAACATAAATTAAACAAACCCAACACTTGTTTCAGTCTAAAAATCAATTCTTTCATGCATCTATTTTGACCCAGATAAGATTGTCCTTTCCAAATGACATATATGGTCTCATATCAATAAAAAACTTAACAAACTACCAAATTCGCATTCTACATTAGCTAAACATGTTCTGAAAACGTTGTTTCATGTGTCTACTTATAAGTATGTCTGTGTCTTACATTAAAGGACGGAGAAGCTTTGCTTTAGGGGCAATGATTCGACCACTGCCAAGCAATGGAAGCATGAGAAAACATGTGGGCGTCCATTGGGGCTAAGATTTGACAAAGAAAGTGGAGATCTATACATAGCAGACGCATACTATGGCCTTCTTGTAGTTGGACCTAATGGGGGACTCGCCACATCATTGGCAACCCATGTTGAAGGAAAACCTATTCTCTTCGCAAATGATCTTGACATTCATAGGAACGGATCCATCTTCTTCACAGACACCAGCAAAAGATACAACAGAGTGTAAACGTTTATTCACTCATATAGATATATATATTCATGCAATCCTTGTAATATTAGGTTCTAATGCTACCCTTTTGATTACTTGTTTGTAGTGCACACTTTTTCATATTATTGGAAGGAGAAGCCACTGGTAGGCTTCTCAGATATGATCCTCCAACTAAAACAACCCATGTTGTGTTGGATGGCCTTGCTTTTCCTAACGGAGTGCAATTTTCTGAAGACCAATCCTTCCTTCTCTTCACTGAAACCACCAATTGCAGGTAATATAACATGGGTTGGTTTCATGCATATATGTGATTATCTTGATTCGTGTATAATATTTGATAGAAATTGAACTCATGCATATGATGACAGGCTGATGAAGTTTTGGCTGGAGGGTCCTAGAAGTGGAAGTGTGGAACTTTTAGCTGATCTTCCGGGGTTCCCTGACAACGTGAGAATGAACGGAAAAGGACAATTCTGGGTGGCAATAGATTGTTGTCGCACTCCAGCACAAGAAGTTCTGAGTCATAATCCATGGCTGAGGAACATCTACTTCCGTTTGCCCATCAGAATGAGCTTGTTGGCTAGAGCCATGGGGATGAGAATGTACACTGTGGTTTCACTTCTCGATGACAAGGGAGAGGTTTTGGAAGTTCTTGAAGATCGAGAAGGTGAGGTTATGAAGCTGGTCAGTGAAGTCAGGGAGGAGCAAGGGAAGCTTTGGATTGGAACTGTGGCTCATAACCACATTGCCACTTTATCTTACCCTTAAGATCAACCATATATATATATATAATACTAATTTACCTTTTTTCTTTCTAAGCCTATTATTTTGTATTAGGATTTTCCTTTACTTGTTACTATCAAGTGCTGGAATTGCATTATCTCTGTCTCTATTTTGGATAATGATTATCAATAACATAGACTTTGCAACTTCCTTCCATGTTGTGACTGTGCTTGCTTCCATCAAACTTTTTACTTCTTCCTGGATTGAAATCAATAATACTAATACGAACACCGATTAATGAACCTCAAAAGAACCTTTTGCTTTAAATAACATTAGACTATACCATAGTAGAGAAAAAAAAAAGCTTTCAACTCAATTTCAACTAAATTTTGTACTAAATTTTATGTATTAAAATATAAATTGTCCCGAATAATATCAATGGTCTCGTGACAGTGACTGACATTGACGAAATCACACCTTTAGATATTAAGTTTTATGTACACCTTTTAGATATTAAGTTATTATGTAAAAAGAGTTGTAAGGTGATTAAAAAGTATTAACTTTTTTAATCCAATGATAAGAGTTCGGATGTTAAGTTTTTATGTAAAAAGAGTTGTAACCTGGACAAAGACTATATCTTTTTTCAATCCAATGGTAAAAGTTTAATGTAACGTAAATATTACGAGACTAGTTATATTTTCACAACTACAATTGGTATATATTCATTTTATAATTACAATTTTATATGGTGTTGATGTGACTAAGATAAATGATTCTGTAAAAAATATTACAGCGTGGCATTGAGAGTCATTTTTAGGGCTTTAATGTTTGAGATTTTATCTAAAACGCTGCATAGCATATTCCATTAAGGGTTGAGATGCAGTGAGTTTGAATCTCAGATCTCTTGAATCTCGTCACGGTTGTCGCCGTCGCTGTTGTTGTATCCGCTGTTGTCACTGAAGTTGTTGTCGCCGCCGTTGATTCTCGACCACCATTGCTCACCAACTTCGATTTTCTCACCACCATCACTCGTCACCGTCGATTCTCTCACCACCATCACTCGTCACCACAACCACTCTCACACGAAATCTCACTTATTCAAATGGGTGCACTGGACTTCTATCATGTTTCAAATCTTAAATTTAGATACTTAAAATCTAATTATGTCATTTTATAACAAAATACCCTAAATGTCATTAAAAAAGAAAAGTCTCTTTTATCTTTATCCACATATACAATTAAACCGCGTCAACAATTGGTATATGGTCCCAATTAAGTGGTGGTAAGTTAGAAAAATAATATTATTTAATTAAAACATGATCGAAAAATTAATTTGAAAATTATAAAAATTAAAATAAAAAAAGTTTAAATTGTCAATTTTTCTTAGGTCTTTGTGGTTTTTGAGTGTCTAACATTCGTATTGTCTATATTATCTTTTGGGATGAGAATGTCTATTTCATTCATCTTCTACCTTAGTTGATATTGTTATTTACTGTAAATATAATACACCAACACCAAAAACCCTAAATCTTATCGCATGAAGGACCTTATTCTAGTGGTGTAAAGGCTATTATCTTTTCTGGTTCCATCTTTCCTTTCAAAATGCCGCTCTCCTCTGTCCCGTCAAGTTTTAATATAGTTCAGAACTTCTTCATCTTCATTTCTCCTCCTCTGCCTATCACACTCCATTATATATATATATATATATATATGGCCGTTCTTATTCCCATTACCTTCTTTTATTTCTACTCAATACTTTCCTATAGATTTTTTATTTTAAAATTATTATTAATAAAATAACATTTATACCCTTAATGACGTCAATAAATCCTTTCCCATAACTATTATAAGGTCGAAACCACCGGTTATCCAAAGTATTAATTTTCTAAAAAAATCTTTTGTAGAATGTAATCTTTTAAGTAAAATAAATTTTGTATTCTCTAATGATATCCATACTAATAAGTAATTAACGAAATGAATGTCCAAAGCGAGAAGAATGGTGATAGAAGTAGTGTTGGAACACGTCAACGTGTTACGTGTGTTATTCGAACTCATCTATCTGATATGATAATGTAAAAAAAGGATCAAGATGTTTAGTGAGAACAGTGGTAGCTGCAAATCGTTCTGCAACTGCATCATGCTCAACTTTCGCTCTCTCTTCTCCAATTCCAAATCCAAAATCGCCAGCACCGGTTATCATCTTCGTGCAGCCACTTCATCCCAATGCCTTCACACTCCCAATGCTAACAAATCTCAGCATCTATTTTCTCCTCGCTATTCTCACCTCGCTTCCTCATTCTCCAAGTCACCTCCACGTCATATTTCTAGGGTTCCGACTTCTCGAACTTTCTGCACCGCCTCTTCCGAGAGGGAATCCATCGATTACGACGTCGTTATCGTCGGCGCCGGTCCTGCCGGCTTATCGGCGGCGATTCGCCTCAAGCAAATGTGCCGCGAAAGAAACGCCGATTTGACTGTCTGTGTCCTCGACAAAGGTGCCGAAGTTGGTGAGTAGCGATTAGCGTTTAACGTTCTTAATTCCTTTTTTTCATTGAGTTTTTTAGCGTTACTTTATTTCTTGATGTGAATGCGTGTTCGTTGATATTTGCGTTTTCTGCGACGTTGCGCTTAGGTGCTCATATTATTTCTGGAAACGTTTTTGAACCTCGCGCACTGAACGAGCTTCTTCCGCAGTGGAAGGAGCAGGAGGTGCGTTCGGTTTGTTTTTAATTGTCGATTGTGTTACGAAGTAGTTTGTAGGTTCTTTGATTGATGATTCTAACTGAGGTTTTTGTTTTTTTTTTTTTTTTGTCTGCTGCAGGCTCCGATCACTACTCCTGTTTCTTCTGACAAATTTTGGTTTCTGACCAAAGGTCGTGCAATTTCGCTTCCGTCTCCTTTCAGCAACAAAGGCAACTATGTAATAAGGTTTCTATAGTATTACATTTTCATTTCATACGGCTAGAGGCTATAAATTTACCTGAGCAGCCAACACCTTTTGCTTCGTGCTGAATCAATTGTGTGAAATTTTGATTTTACTCGATTGACTGCTGAATCTACAATTTTGCAACTGTGTTTTTTTTTTCTCGTTGGAAATTGATGTATAATGGTTCAAGCTTAATAACGTTTATTCACCGAAAAAAAATCATTATTTAAATTTTTATATATCAGTTGGTACGTTCCATTAGAAACCAAAATTGCTGGAGAGTGTAGTATAGGCATAGCATAAGGTTGCAAAATTAGAATTTTGAAATGGAGAATATATCTGGAATAGAATCCGTGATCCGTCTTTGATGATGTGAAGTCATAGAAGAACAACAGATTATTTTAATTTTCTTCTTTACGTTTTAGTCAATGAATAGTTTTTTCCTTGTATACTTTCTTTCTAATGTTTTTCTTGTTGATTGAAGAAAGAATCGAGATTGGAAAATCCCTTTTTTTTTAATCTCGCATTAAGATGCTTGTTCAATGTTTTTCTTCGCATATCTTTAGTTTGCAATGTTTTTCTTCACGTAGCTTTCCTGCCACTCTGGAGAAGATTCTTATTTTGGACCATCTGTTACAGCCTAAGTCAGTTAGTACGTTGGATGGGAGCAAAAGCTGAAGAGTTAGGAGTGGAAATATACCCGGGATTTGCTGCTAGTGAGGTATTTCTGCTTTTTCTTGGATGTTGCTTGTCCACGTTTATTGCTGTTTACAAGTGTTTTTCCTGGTCAGATATTGTATGATGCAAACGACAAAGTTATTGGTATTGGAACTAATGATATGGGAATTGCAAAAGATGGTTCAAAGAAGGACAATTTTCAACGTGGTGTCGAGATCAAAGGTTTTCACTTGACATGTTTCTTTCTTTCAAACATATATTTGTGAATGTTCCTATCTTTTTGAGAATGGCAGTGGTAAACTTTGAACTTCTTGTTGATTTGATAGAAACAAGTTTTGGACGCAATCACAGTTAAGCAGTTGTCATTTTTGTGGCGTATGATATTCTTAAATATGAAACAAAGTCCTGTGCATTTGCTAGATTTCATTGCTCATTCCGAGCATATTTCTAATAGCTAATGAGATATATTTATGTCTTTGCATATGGTTATTTAAATATTTCTGTGATTTACTTGTTAACTGTGTAAATATTGAATCACATGCAGGCCGCATAACACTTCTGGCTGAGGGATGTCGAGGATCATTGTCAGAGGTTTGAAAATCAAATTTTAGGATTGAACAGATTCAACTTTTTCCTGTCAATTACTGTTTTGATAGCAACACTTTCAATTGTGTTTCTTACAGAAAATAATGAAAAAGTACAACCTAAGAGAGAGGGGAGGTGCACAACACCAGACATATGCTTTGGGAATTAAAGAGGTATTCATGTGTTCCATAAAGAAATTCTCAAAATTATCTTTATTTTTTTTTTTTGTGAAAAACTGCAATCTGTCAGGATTGTGCTTATGTGTTTAATACATTGATGAAGATTAATTGATTGCTGACTGTTCTAATAACCAAATATGGTACCTGTTTTCCTTAACCAAATATTATAATCGTAGGTCTGGGAAATTGATGAGAAAAAACATCAGCCTGGTGCTGTAATCCACACTTTGGGATGGCCTTTAGATCATAAAACATATGGAGGATCTTTTCTGTATCACATGAAAGATAATCAAGTAAGACTTTGTTTCCCTGCCCCCTGTTTTGTGTTCCATGCACTTCTTAATGGTTTTCTGTTCTTAATAAGTATCATCTTATGCCAAGTTATTAAGGAGTCATGTGCATTTACTTTGGCAGACTTTGACTAAACTACAGAAGTTGAACTTCTCCCACTAGTTTCTTAATTAATTTTTGCTGACAATTTTTTCCTCATTTCAAGAATTTCATTTGCTATTGTGACAGATATCTATAGGCCTTGTGGTTGCCTTAAACTATCAAAACCCTTTTTTGAATCCGTATGAGGAATTTCAGGTAATTTTATTATTCTCATTGCATGTTTAAAAAAGATTGCCTTCTAGTCTAAGTTACTCGGTGTTCGCCTGCCTTCATATTTTTTTTTTAATATGGAAACATAAAAGGGGAAGGTTAAGGATTTACTTGTTTAATGCTTTAAAAAACATTTTTATTTTATAAAAGATACTAACAAGTAGTGGCTTCAGGAATATGAAGTAACTCATTCCCAGAGCACTTGAAGAAAACAGAAAAAGGGAATGAAGAAACATCATTCTACTGTTGCTGTACACTTGTCTTGGAAATAATTTTCAAAACTTTATACGTTTTGAATGAGATTGATTTGAGTATTGTATTTGTGGAATTGTTTCAAAAAATGGTTTTAAAACAAAAAAAAAAAGTTAGGAGAAACAAACACACCATAAGTGTTTTCAAAACTGCAAAAATAAGCAAAAAAGTTTCTTCCCTCGTCCCCAGCAATTTGGTGGGTAGAATATATTACGTATAATCTGACAAGCCCACACAATTATGTTTAGGTTCCTTTTGTGAAACTATTACTGGTTTGTTGTTTTAATACAATATCTGTTTAAGAATATGTGAAGTTACATACAAGTTCTGAATTCCTGATCCCTACACCTGTATAATTATTTTCTTTGATCCTTCCTTCTCTCTCCCCTTTTGTTTTTCTTGGTTCACTAGAAACTTAAGCATCATCCTGCAATTAAACCATTTCTGGAAGGTGGAACAGTTATCCAGTATGGAGCTCGCACCTTAAATGAAGGTGGTTTTCAGGTACGTTAAACAGTCCCTTTTCTGATATGCAATAAACAGGAAAATAAAAGAATGTAGAGAAAAATTATATGGGTACCACATGTTGCCGGCCTCATGAGGTGTTGCGCTAGTGCTATAGATGTACTAGCAAAAATGAAGTGTGGGTAATGAATCCTTCGAACTTTTAAGATTTCACTTGTAAAATTGCATAGTATATGGTGGGACATCAAGAATTTAAGATTGGAAAGCTCCTTGGGTAAACGCAAAACAGGATTGAACATTTCAACACAACAAAGTTCAAATTGTCCAAGAGACATCCAAGTAATTCTGTGTTTCCCTGTGTCTGACCCAACCACGGTCCTTTTTTAAATGGCTGTGTTGTGCTTCATTTTCTTGGGCAATGTGTCTGCTTATTGTTACAATGATGTAAGGGTTGGTTAATGTCTTTGTTGTTGACAACGACTTTTTACACCCATGAAGAGCTAGCTTTTATAGAAGGGAGTTTAGTTCATTGTTTATTATTTGGTTGCCTGATTACCTATTATTTGCTGCATTGTATTATTTCTTTACTCATTACACATTATACAGATACAAATGTGATTCTAGTTAAATTTCAGTCTATCCCATATCCAGTTTTCCCTGGAGGAGCAATTATTGGATGTTCAGCTGGCTTCATGAATGTGCCTAAGATAAAGGGAACTCACACAGCAATGAAATCAGGTAGGGGCTCACTCCCTTTTACTGTGATTTTTCAGCATATTGCTAATTAATATTTTTCTGCTGAAGTTAATTTTGTAGTTTTTGTGAAAGGAGTCTCGCATTACGATTAATGTTTCAGAATTTCAATGGTAATATATAGGGATATTCATGATTTCAAGGAATTAATCAGTACTTGACATGGATCTAAAATATTGATTTGCAATTTTAAGGAATTAACAAATTTTTAGAGCCATCTTGGTCATTGCATTTGTTAAGTGAGCCCATCAATTCATTCTTAATCATTATGTCCATTTGACATGCTAATAGCAATGTTTGATAGTTACTATTACATGTATTTAATACTTCTTTTTATGTAGGAATGCTTGCGGCCGAAGTTACATTTGGTGCACTTAATGAAGGCCTAGATATGGATACATATTGGGATGCTTTGAGGAATTCATGGATTTGGGAAGAATTACATAAATCTCGGAACTATCGACCGGTTAGTGAAGCAATTCATTGCAGTTTTCGTTTTTATTTTGTTTTTTGTTTTCTTGTTTGTCTCTCCCTTACATGCTCGTTGAAGGTTACCTAAAATTTTCATTTTCTGGTGATTTTCTCTTTCATTTGGAAACCTTCAGTTGATAGGCCAACAGATATTAGATGTATGTATCAGCTGCTAAATTCTAGAGTACATTATACCATTATAAATGAAAGATTGCTGTAAAATAACGGTATTAATTCTCATAACAAAAACTAGATGAATTACAGAACGGAGTATACCTGGATTTCCAGTCAGGATTCCACGCAAAAATGCCTAATTATTATTCAAACGGAAAAATTCAAACATATACTGTAATGTTATGTAACATATTTTCGTTACCAACAATATCAATTTTACATTTTCATTAATTTTTAAAATATTTTTAATTTAATGTTTTGTATTTCATAAAAATATCATAGAAAGGAATTAGATATTTAAAATCTTAATTTCAGTTTTTGGTACTTTAAAGTTACTTACAAAGATATGATTTAATAACATAAGTATTAATTTAATTTTAAAATTTATAAATAATAATGATAGTAAAAGTGAAAACTAAATATGAGATAAAATATTGTCTGTCTATAATGGAGGGGAGATTTGCAAAAGGCGGGAATGTTATTTTTGTAAGAATTGACAAATAGGCTTGCTAATGGTTTCTTAAGACTGGCAAAAAATATCATGAAATACACGAAAGGGCACCATCTTAAAGAAGTAAAATGCATTATCATATGAAAAATTAATTTATGCTCGTAACATAGGCAGAAAAGAGCTAGGGTTCTCACGAGACTTACTTTATATGTAAAAATTCGAAAATCCTTAAAAGTATTACTTTCCAAATTGTAAATTAATAATACAATGATCAATGCATGAATATTATAATTAATCCCGCTTAATTGTCTTAATTCATTTGTTGATATAGAAATTATGATATATTTTAGATTTTTTACTTCTTGTCCTTATAATTATATCTTTCACTGTAGGCCTTTGAATACGGGCTTATTCCAGGACTGGCCTTAAGTGGTCTGGAACAGTAAGATCTAACTTTTCTCAAGTGTTCTGTCCTCGCCATTTAACAATGTACACTAGTTTCTATAATTCTTTTATCATCTTGAGAATTCACTTACCTTGTGTTATTCCTATCAGTTACATATTCAAGAGGAGGCACTCATTTACTTTGAAGCATGGTAAACCTGATCATGAAGCTACAAATGTAAGAAACATTTTTCAAGGAATTAGGTGTACACATAAAAAAAATAGCGTAGTTTTACTTATTTTCTTTTGAAAAGTGATTAAATTATAATGCAATTGGTGATTGTTATTCACATCATAAATTATGCATGATAATTTCCCAATGTTCATTCTTGCTTAGCTTCAGAAGGGTCTTGTATTCTGTTTATCTCCTGAATCATGATTTTTTTTTTTTTGCATCTAATTTTTTTGTGGAGTATTTTGTTTCATCTTGTTTCACCATAAGGGCACTTGTTGAATGCTAATAAACTTCACAAAGAAAACCAAGAAATGACTAATTACATAGTCGGAGTAAGATTTTCATTCCTTATTTAGATATTCTGGATGGAATAAAAGGGCATGGTTCTTTGGTACTGTAAAATACATCCCATTATTTGTTATGAATGGTTGGAGAAGAATGACATAATTTTCAAGGATTTTTTTTTTCCTGTCACCTCTTATATGTTATAAAGCGTTTTCTTTTTGTTCCATCAAAACGGTCTTTTTAGAAGCCTTTCTTTATTGAATATGCAGATATTAGTGACCTTTGCTTATTTTATATGTTTTTCTTGTTCGTTCATTTGTTGTCTAATAATAACAAATATAGCAATTGGCATGTCAGTGTAATATATTTATATATATCTTGTCATTTATGCAGGCTGCACGGTTTCATTCTCCTATTCACTATCCAAAAGCTGATGGTGTCTTGTCCTTTGATGTACCTTCGTCTCTACACAGGTTTTGGAACACACACTCCTTTCTGTTGCTTACTGTTGAGAGTTGAGACAAACAGTAATTTTTAATTAGAATTAAACCAGGGGTAGGTAGCAAGGCTGTTTCAATGTTAGTTTCTAAAATAGACAAAGTTACATGGTTGAATTTCTGATCTTGTACCAAAATAATACATTATTAAAAGAAATTATCAAAAGGAGAGAACATACAGAGAGTGGCATTCAAATAGTTTATTTATATAGCGAAATACACTTAATATCCTAAAATTTTTTGGTAAAAACACTTAATCCTTTATAATACTATTTCTATTTTTTCGTATACAAATAGGTTTCTATTTCTTCTTCGACCTCATCCTATAAGAAAATGCTAACCTTCTTCCCATTTAAGAATCGGCTTGGTACTCTTGAATTGGGTGATATCTTCTTCTATTACAATGTTATCCAGTTAAAGTTAGAGGGTAAACTCACCTGTGTAAGAACCAGTTTAGTTATATATAAGATGGCATGGCACTTCATTTTATGCAGATTTATTGTGAATGAAGAATAAAATCAATGTTCACGGATTTATATAGTAATAATTTGGGTCACCTTCTCTGTTTGAGGCCTTAATAATAATGGTGGAAATTATTGATTTATTAGTCAATAAATAAAGTTTGCAGTTCCTTTTCTTGCTTTATAGGCATTTATATTTAGTTTGTTCACAGGAGCAACACAAATCATGAGCATGATCAACCTCCTCATCTTCGTTTGAGAGACCCGAAGATTCCCGAACTTGTAAATTTACCAGTGTATGCTGCACCTGAATCGAGATATTGTCCTGCACGAGTATATGAGTAATGCCTATTTACTAAAGCTTGGTTTCTGAAAGGATTTTCAGTTTTCAAATCATTTCTTTATATTTTCATCTATTTTTCACAATTATAGATATGCTGAGGATGAGCAGAATCAGATGAAATTGCAAATTAATGCACAAAATTGCTTACATTGCAAGGTAAACTTTTAAACCAATTTTGTTGATTGCTTGAATTAGTGATTGCTATTATATGCTCAAGATATAGCACTAAATAGTTCAGAAATAGTACTTGATTTACATAACTTATTTCTGTTGTATATACATCTAAACTTGCATATATTATCAAACAATTAACAATTATTCTAAATGTGACCTTTTAGCACTGCATGTGTTCCTAGCCCTTCAATAAATTTTATCAATATATTATATTTCTGTTTTGGAATTGTGGTTTAGAATAGTAAACGTGAGTTTGTAACTCAATTTGTTTTGTTTTTTCTTTCACTGGAGAGAATTTGTTACTGTTTATAAACAAAGGACAGTTTAAAAAAAGTTAATGTCAGTGCATCATTCTAATTATTTTTTTTTCTGCTTATTTGTGATTTTAGAATTCCCTGGTGAAGTTGACATGCAAACATGTTTGTGAATTTAAATAGCATTTGTTTTGAACAATGGTCATTATTATCATATTGTCAGCCGCTCATGAAGTATTTGTTTGTTTTGCAATCAAGTTTCATAATGGAGAAAATTATCCCCTCATGTAAATACCTAAAATTACCATTACGATTCGATGGCTTGCTTGTTTAATAATGTTATATGCATACTTTTAGGGTTGCATTTTCCAATGTATAGTCTGCGTTATTTTGTATTTCTTTTGAATGTGTTTTGCTGTTCTAGATAAATATGGTATCTTCACCACGGATATGACTATTAATAGGATTTGCAGTAAAAAGGGAGAAATTGTAGTTGGTAATAACAGTTGTAGCTGAACGAAGTATATGTTCTATGAACTGTGTCGCGATAGCTATTTATAATGTAATATACTTAGATGAGATATGGCAGGTTTTGACCTTTTTAGGTATACGTTTAGGTGTCTTATCTTTGTATCCTACACGGTTTAATTCAGTTGTTTAATATTCAGGCTTGTGACATCAAAGATCCAAAGCAAAACATTGAGTGGACAGTGCCTGAAGGGGGTGGAGGTCCAGGTTACTCAGTCATGTAGATCAACAATGTAGGCATCCCACGCTATTTTTCCCGCAAATACGTTTCTGTATTATTACGCTGTGTCCAAAAATAAACTGCCACTATATCTGTGGCCTCTCCCCCTAAAGTTGGTTGGAAGCTACACCTTAAAAGAATATTTGCAGCAATAAAATGAATCAGAGGTCGTTCGTCATACAGTTAACGAATGTTAAATTATTGTATTAAATTGTTTACTCGAATATTTTTTTCATCCTTAAAACAGACAGCTACGTGCCCTAAAACACATCACGGAGAGAATAAAATCGCATATTTTAGTTTCACTTGGCAGCTATTTCATAAAAGGCTTTTTGACAATCGTTCTTAAAATTATTAACGCTTAATTATCCTTTTTAATTTAGGAACACATAAATATATTCCCACTTAATGTATTTTTGCAACTTATACATTTTCATTTGGACCAAAAGTTGCTCTTTTTCTTAATAATTATATAAAGGCACTGATTTGACTTAATTTTTAAACATTTTAAAAGTTTCATGATAACAAAACAATTTAAGTGATGAAAAACAGTTTAGCCTTCCATATCAAGCATACAAATTGTGCAACCATCGATTTTCATCACTCAACCTGAACAGTACAAATAAGTTGCCATTTATCTTTGACGGCTCAAATTGCAAATTTATGTTAAAGATACCGGGTTCAGAATCGCGATTGTTGTTGCAGGCTCTCTTAACTAGCAGCGCAATTTCTCAATTTAGGTTGCGAAAGAACACATACTTTCTACTTCCTTGTGCGTTAAATCCTCTCAATCGGGGGGCTAAGCTGCTGCTTACACTGTAGACATGTTTGTTATGATGCCTGCAATGGCAAAGTTTGGAGTTGCCTCTGTCTCCTTTCAGAGTCCTTTATTTTATTCCTGACTTGGTTTCCTTTCGTTGCTAGCTGATCCTAACACTGTTGGCTTGCCTAATGGATTTTAGTTTCAAGAAATGAATATCTACGACCTCTTAGTTATTTCCTTCACAGGGAGCCAGAAAAGGAGCTTCAAATGAACATTCGAAATCTCCTCAGTACCTTCGGTGACAAGGTGGTCTACAAGACAATTCCTCGGGACAACGTGCACCAACTTCCTCAACAATATACACGAGTAAGCATATTTTGATGTAGTTGTAGCCAAAAGGAACTGACAGCAGACTGGACCACATGAACCTTACCTACCCCTGTATATCCATAGAAATTATCCAAGTATCAATGAATTTTAGTGTTACACAATAGCAAAGATGCGAACGCATTATTCTCAACCGCTAACTAGGACCATTTGTACTGTTTAAGAATGAAAAAATGACAGGCCATTATCTAACACACTAGGACACAAGACAAGGGGAAATCTACCAAGGCAACAGAACAGAAAACAGTCTAAATTCTCAACAGTCCTTAGCTCCTGAAGGATTTACATCTGACAACGCATTGTCTTTGGGACATGGAGTAGGTGAAGCTTCTCTCATTTTCAACTCGCTTGACTGCTGTTGCTGCTGCTCCCTCTGCTGTTGCTGCTGCTGTTCCCTCTGCTGTTGCTGCTGCTGCTGTTGTTGCTGTTGCAGCATTTGTTGTTGTTGAAGCTGCTGAAACTGATGCTGCTTCTGAGGATGAATTTGGAGTTGTTGAAACTGCTGTGCAGCTAAAAGGGTGTGCATGGCATGATTGTTGGGATAGAATTGCTGCCCCCCTCCAAAAGAGGCAAAGTTCAGCATAGGTCCTCCTCCATTTGGTGGCATAGCTTGTCCAGTCAGTATTTTCAGATGCTGAATTTCCTCTTTTAATGCGTCATTTAGTGCTACAAGAAAAAGATTCAATTAATTTTCTTAATATTAAGCATAAACAAGATAAAGATTTCGTATGCTCATACTTCAATATCACATTTCACGCAAGACAGTAAGTTTCACCTCTAATCATACAGGGAACCACAAACCTAACAACAAAATTTGGATGCCAGCTATACACAAAAATGCAATTTCATCCAAGAAAAGTATATGTATTAATCCACTGCAAGATATTACATATAAAGATCATATTATTTGATATAGTTTACCAACGGATATTTTAAAAGATACAAATAAAAGGAGAAGCAATGGAAGCAACATATATTACATACAAAGAACGTATTGTTTAATATAGTTCAGCAATAACTTAAGAAAAATTTAAAACTGTATGATCTTACCATCTTGCAAGTGAACTTGTTGTTCCATGGTTTGTAACCGCAGCTTCAGTTCACTGTTCTCAGAATTCAAGCCATTTGTATCCCTCTGCTCATAATCAACAATGATGTGTAAATGATAATCCTCCCATTAGCTTTTCAATTGGAATGTGACATGGTAATACAGTAAGTAAGACGCGGTTTGTCTTAAATATAACAGGCAGAAAAGTCATTACCTGCAAGAGACTTAATTGTGCAGACAAAGATGTTGCTTCCGTTTGCAATGTTTGTACCTTCCTTTCAAGCTCAGCAATGTACCGCATCTTCCTCTCCTTAGACCTCGCAGCAGACTGTCTATTTGCCCATATCCTGGTACACAATTAAAAGCAGTGTTTGCGTGTTCGTCATTCCATTTTTCAGGATCAAGAGATAATACAAAATAGGTCCAGCATCCAGGGGATGCCATGCAGACAACCAGATATGTCAATTTACAACTAAAGGAATCTGAGCAGACTCTGAATATATGCCCTCAAGGGGCGTTTGAGTGTGGCCCTCTGGGCAGAGGATTGAAAGGGCCAAAAATGGGACATTTTAAACAGAGTAGTCATGATCCAAAATACAATTCAGGAAGTAACGCAATGTGCCAGTACTTCCAAAACATTGTCCACAGTATAGCAGATTATTAGAGATATGATCAACAGGATGTTAGCCTTTTCCTTTTAATAGACTCAAACAAACTGACACCTTTAAGCCTTTCCATCTTCCACAATTTCCTCTAACATATTGGGTTTAATAGTGCCCACCAGCTATTATGCGTATTTCATACAAAGAGAAATGATAACTAACTAGATGCATAATGTCATTCTTCAAAAGACAAATGCACGTCAATATCAATCAAACAATCACAAAGGATTGAAATATACAGCAATTAATAGTTTATTAGTGAAAAGACCTTGGCTAATCCTATAAAGTATGAAAGTGAACGAACTTCCAACGATGAAGAGAAGTCATTTGTTGTGATAGCGAAAAAAATACATGTATAAATAATAAAAAATGAAGTTAAAACCTCAAGCATAGATTTTCTAATCAACAATTGTAACTACTTCCTCTTATCTTCTAAAAGTACACATCTCTATCCTTTGAAAAGCTTATTGTCCTGGTTAGAAACATTCCTATACGATATCATCTCATTCTAGCATGTTTTATTAAGGAAAACTTTTTAAATCCCAAGTTCCTATTTGGTCCAAAGCAGCATTAACTAGAAAGACAAAAGTTAGCTGCAGTACCATAAATACTATTTTGTGTTGTTCTCCCATCAAACATGGAGTTTCACCTCTCTAATCTGGGTAATAAAGTATTCCATTAAATGTGAATTCATATTACCGAGATGAAGCTCTTCTTCTGATTGGAGAGTAGTTCAAGCCCTACCACCCTATGGTTCTGCATCTAAGTTTAGCCCTAACAAGTGATGAGGTAACAAACATGCAAGGGATTTGAGAATGAGTGTGCTAAACATGATGTTTACAATTGATTTATCGCCCAACATATGAACAAGAAATAATGCACCAAGAAATTACAAAGCGTACCTTTTCGCACGTTTGGGGTCAATCAAGGCAAGCTCAGCAAGCTTAGCAGCTGACATTGCTTTTTTGGAATCCGCCGCAGACAAGTCCTCTGAACCAGAAACCAGCAGCTCAGGCTTTATGGTAGTTGACCCATCCATGGATTGACTATGCTGGTGTCTAACTCTGGGCCGTTCATGAGTACCAACAGCAATATTCTCTGCAGAAGAGGTGGCTGCCCCTGATGCCGATGCCGAACCCGACGCCCCCATTGCGCTAGACGGTTCGCCCATTTGAAACGTTGACGTCGCCGAAGACGAATTGAACTTATCCATATCGAGGTACATGGACAGCAAGTCCTCCTCGGCTTCATCGGAGAAAGAAGGCCCATCGGCACCTCCAACCACACCAAGGTCACTGTCAAAGCTAATATCATCCGGTAGGGTTAGAATCTCGGAATGAGCACGCCTATGACCTCTACTTCTCGGCGGATTATCGGGCATTCTGCTAATATCATGACTAAAACCACTAGACTCCGGTGCGGAAATTCCCGGAGCCAGTGGCGGATACGACGACGTCGACGACGACGACGGTGGCTCAGATTTCACACTGAACGCAGTTCCGGTGGGTGAGTAACCCGAATAACGTCCCGAGGGAGGTGGCAAACCTCCACCGTGACCTAGAGATTTGTCCTTATCCATGGAGACAGAATCCTTAATCTTAATCCGCCTAATCCACTACTCCAAAACCCTAGCTCGCAATATCTAATTAGAGAATAAAAGAAACGAAAATGAAAATTGGAAACGGCGAATTCAATTAAACGCATGAGCTTGAAGTTAAAGAGGAAATGCACGGTGGTACCTTACGGCGGAGACGGTGGAAGATCGGAAGAAGCAGAAACGGTGAAAGCGAAAACCCTAAGAGATCTGTGTGTGAGAGAGAGAGAGAGAACGAAACCGAAGCTTCCAGTTGAAGACATTAGACATTAAAACATTGGACAATAGATTAGATATAGACATACCCTCACTCTCTCAGACACTATTATTTAATAAATAAATGTCGGAATGTAATCACATTAAATAATAAATAATTAAATAAATCACTCACTCTACCCTATTAAATTTACCCATTTCACGTCTTTTTCTCTTTTCATAAACCAACTTTACAAGACAGTGCTTTATTCAAACCTACCATGCAATTAGATTGAAGGTGACATTCGGTACTAAAATTATATAATCTTGTTAAAAACATATTAACAATAACAAAATAATTTAATTGATTTACGTACTGTAGATCTGAAATATTACATATATATATATATATGAAAAATTAAAATAACATATTCATAATGTTTTAATATTTAATTGACATAACTAAATTTGGAAAACTAAATTTACATGTAAAAATCAGAAGTATAATTAAATTATGCATATTAATTTTAACCACGGGACCTGTTTACTGAAATTTTTTTGTATATGAAAGTGAAATAAAAAAAAATATTAACTATTTAAAAAGCTGTAGCCTTTTTAAATAAACACAATATATTAGATTCTAACCATCAATACATGATTGTATACGATATAGATAAACTCTTCTAGCCAACATATGGAAGAAAATTGTCTCACTAGATACATTTCCTAATCTAATACTTATATCTAAATTATTTTCTCTCTCGTATTCATCTTTTGTTAATCATATTTTTCTCTTAAAAAACGATAAATATTTTGAATTTAATGTTTATATATTATCAATCTATCTTTTACATAATTAACTAACATGATTATTATAAAAATTGATCAGGAGTGTTATTACATCACATGAGTAACATTCTTAATTCTTTAGACGTCATTTGAATTTTTATTATATAATTTATTATGAGGTTGTAAGTCTCGTATTTTATTTGGAACGTGTAATAATGCGAGACTAATTTAAAGCAACTTAACAATGTGTTACAAAATCTGGAAATCATTTTCTATAAAAATATCTAGTCATAATTTTGGAAGTTTTTATAAAAATGTGTAGGACTTGACTAAATAGAATTAGTTGAATTCTATCGCAGTTGCTTCCTATAGATAATAGGATTGGTAGTTATTCTTTGATATGTGATGCTTGAAACGATCACATTTTAATCGATGAAGAAGAAAGCACTTGCTCATCAGTGCGTTTATTGGGTGTTTCTATCACCAACTGAGGTTTTGGTCATTTTTAATGAGTGCAAGTTAGGATATGGTGATTGAAATTGGAGATGTGGTGGTTCTTTGGTGCTTGTCTGCATAATTTTGGGGTGCACTGTGAAATCGTGTTTCCCTTGCTCCCCTTTCCCACCCTAGCCTCATATCATATCCTCCGGTTCATTAATGGATCCAAATCAAAATATCTATAGTACTTCTTGTTGCAGTTGTGGGGTTGCAAACTGCATACATCATATCATATCGAAATACAACATATTCAGGACATATACTAAAAAATGTATGGAAAACTACAACATCTCTATGTATTTCAATGCACCCAATTTTGCACAATGGAACTTAATTGCCTTTAGTTTTATTCCTCTATTTGTATTGATCTGTGACACACACACTAAAGACCAATTATCCTGATACTTTAAGGTCACGTTACCAATAGTGTAAATCAATTAGTGTACCAATTGAAGTAATGTTATCTGTACTCACTACTCTAACAGTCAATCTTCTATTTAAGGAGGCGCTCGTCATGTTAAGAGACATCCTTCAAGTTCAAGTAGAATACAGAGAGAGAGAGAGAGAGAATTTTAAAGGGAGAGGCTTCTAAGATAATTCTGTGTAAGTTTTTCTTTTTAATAAAATCTCTTTCTCCATTTAATTTTTGCAATTCTCTTTGTGACTGTTAGTGCTTTGGGGCTATTAATGTTTAGAGTGCATTTTGCTTTATCTCAATTATTTAGAACAATTTGTCTGATCCCTAAAAGTGGTTGGAAAAAAAATCTACAAATATCTGCAAAATTGACATATTTTGTAGCATATTATAAAAGAGAATAACAATTTGTTTACTTCCTTTATTTTCTTTTATACTTTATGTATAATTCATTAACCTTCGTTCGCTTGTTTTTATTAAAGAGCTGTACCAAAAAAAAATACTAGCACACATTCACATTAAAAAATAGTCCAAAATTGTTCAGTACATGAATAAAAGTTATAGTTCTGTTATACCAATTGCACAACTTTTTCGACTTGGCATGATTAGAATATTATACTATAAATGAAAGTTGGTTTCATCATCATTAAACTAATGCGAGCGAAAGTCGAGTGAAGGAAGGTTATTCGTAAAATGTAATACTCTTTTTCAATCAATCTCGTTGGGCAGTCTATTTGCAACGACTCAAAATTTAATTTGATATTTGTCAATGCTTGAAAAGTATTCTATCTGTAAATCACATGGTTCAGAAATCAAAGTAAACGATCCGCGAGCAAATTAATCACCGAGACGTAGATTTCTCTATAAATAAAATGGCCTATTAGCACTTTCTAGAGTCACATGGGCTTTCAATTGCTCAGACAAACAACCTGCCTTTCTAAAATACAAAAAGCTCTGGCACTTATCTCGATAAGAACAAGAATTGGGACGAAAACTTATTGTTATAAAACAGTTTGAAAAAGGTAGAAGGAAGTAAAATATGACTAACGAAAAGAGAAAAAAGAAAAGATGAATAGATGGCTACATAAGTTGGTTGTATTGATTAAAATATGGCGGTCACCTCATGAGGCACACGGACACGTTCATCTCGTAAGTACTGCGCACTCAGCAATCACCTACACCTCCATAGAGAATGGACATTAGGAGTCATCCATTACTGTACCATACCTTCTCATCCATTACATTTCAATTATGTACCAAGTAAATCACACCACTGATCAACATTTGGGGCTAATGAAAAAAGGAACTAGTAGAAATTAACATTATTATATTGCTCTTCTGCATAATAACTCATGTCTGATTGAAACTTTATGGACCAAAAATGTTCCATTGAACCGCATTAATGACCAAACGGCTTTTAAAATCAATACTTTAAAACTAGTGACATTTAATCATGAATACTCGCTATCATTAATATAAAATCAGGTTAACAGTTCTTTTCGCACAGAAAAATATTTTAAGCATAATTCCTCATTTTAAAAATAATTAACGACAAATATCAACAAAAGTACTGCACCACATCAGAATCTCTAAAGCATGGGTATGAAATATGTATCTACGATATGCTTCTACTCGGAAGTCATACGATTAAGAAAAACTGGAAAAGGATACATGACTAATGAATAACAAGTAGGAAAACAAAAATCCAAATTATGTTTATCCGTAAGATTTATACGTCAAGATTCTTTAACTGAGCACCCTGCCTATCCACATGTTTCCCAATTTGGAAGCCATTTTATAAACAGAATGAAATGAGCAAGATAAATTCATAAGAGAGAATTTCCGATTCAGAAACGCGTCCCAGTTGGGAGCACAAAAGCATGGTTAACAACGGCAAGTACCCCGCAGTAATACACTCAACAGAAATATGTACCGTCATCCCGATGACCAGGAATTGTTGGAAGTAAACGTAAATTTTTTTAAAAGATTCCTTAAAGTTTCGTATGCTAACCCAACGCAGAACGAGGAAAAGTAATGGTGAAAATAGATTGGAATTCCAGGAACATAAAGCAATGAAATCAAAATAATCATCGTCTTCTAGGATATAATCGAATATCAAAACCATACCTGTTACCCAACATTGGTTATGGAGTAAACCACACAAACACACAGATCCACTTTCCTACATTTCATAATTAGACCAAATCAATTGACTTGGATTGCTTTGCAGGGAAATAAAAGTATAAATATAACCAATGACATGAAACATTTACACCTAAATATTCACTATCAAATTTGTCATCCTGATGAAATTTTACCGGCAGAGATAACAACCGGCATTACAGATGGAATTGCAATGACTACTTAATTAGATAAATCTCCGTATCAGAAAGAAGGGTAAAACAAGTTCGGCTAAGGTATTAAATTTATTCAGGCATAAATCATTCGGCATTAAATTATATCCTTTATTACATTGGGAATGGAATTTATGAGGTTGAATCACGTCAATTGCAATCACGTGGATATTTACGCATCGGCAATAAAATTAGAAAATGCAGTTCGGGGTTCATGTTTTTCATCAAATGTTTCTCGCCTAGAATAAAGCATAAAAGATCAATTAATCAAGAAGGTCATTTAGGAGGGAAGTTTTCATAAGCTTCTGATCAATTAAAAAACCTACCTCAGTTGATGAAGTAATTAGGATAGACTCAGTAGCAATAGAATGAATGGAGACCAATCTTCATATTATATTGGGTACGAAAGAGTCATGACATGGAAGCGTAGGAGAAAAGAAGGGAAAGTCAGAAATGGCATTTGGTACCAAAATTTTAGATTCTATTATCGTTCATGAGAATGGTTAGACGCGAAAGCGGTAAATAGCAGTAACTCACTTTACAAATTTCATCAGAAAGTGTCTTCAAATAATCTTTCGAAGCACACTCAAGATCCTTTACATAGTTCAAATTACAACTCTGAAATAAGTTAATAGTGTGATTGAGTTCCCAACCCTAATAATATTTAACCTTCTAGGGAAAGAAAGTGTTCTAAGACTACAGCTTAAATATAATGGGAAACAACATTTAAAAAATATTCGGTGCAATTGCAGCGTACTGAAATTCAAGACTTAATTATTATGCCGTATTTTGTCACAATTAGGTATCTATGCAATTAAAAAAATAAACACAAACACTGACAAATAGATAAAATGAATCAGGTATATGTTATAATTTAAAGACAACTAATTTAAACAGATCAGAAATAAAGCACAATGGATAAATTTAACACTACTGTTCAAAAATAAACAGAAGTACGTCTACTACAAAATAAACAGAATCGTTAAGCAAGCACTCTAAGATGTGTAGTGTGGTAATTGTTACATAGTTGATGTATCTATATATGTATGAAACAATATATGAAACTAAGTTACTCACTTGCATTGTTCTACCAAGGAATGTACTAAGGACAGTACCAAGGACCAAATGCTGTTAATACTCCCAACAAAATTCCTAATAACCCCTAAAAGTAACTAAAGTAAAACGGACAGACCCCTTCTCATTGATGACAAATTAACAGAAATTTGCAAAATCAATAACATTTAACCTAAAACACAATGTCACAAGGGATTAAAGAAAAAGTGCAAACTGATAAGCATAACTATAACATCAATCATCCACCAATTGTTGAATTGAATCATTCCCACAAATAAAGGACCTATCTTGATCTATTTCCTTAGATTCTTGCAGAAAAAAAAAGTATTAAAGTCGAAAAAACAGCCTGTGATTTCTACTACAAAAATTTATGTGTCCTACGTTTAAATATTTAATAAAACAATATGAAAAGCTATAGCACATAACAGTACGCACACACACATCTAACAGGAATGAAACAGAACCTACACATTTTTGATACAGAATATAGAACCGCAAATATGGTTTCCATGAACAGAAATTTACCATAAAACAGCATGAATGACTTCCATTAACAGAAATTTAAAGCACTGTGCAATGAAGTAGCCAATTTTCTTAACATACCTGAAGAAGGTTTTCCAAATGTTAGTGAGAAAAATATAGCAACTCTTGAACATGATGGAGGAACATGTACACTTAGCAAGCAGCATTCCAGGGACTATTAACAGATTATGGGCAAAACTGTAATCAGAAAAATCGACAAAATGAGATATAAACATAGAAAGGGTAACCATGCAAAGCCTAAATGTACATTCCTAAATATAGAAATAAAGGGCAGAAAATAAATGTCGTGCTACAACAGTGAAATTCTATTTATGTATGTAAAGAAAAAATAACAGAACAGAATTGGCATAAAACTGCATAATTTTACTGATGAACCGCCATTATGACAAATTTTATAGTATTAGACTAACCACGGATGTACACCCACACTCATTTTCACATAATGTACACATGGAAATCTAAATAAAACGTACTGTTATCTAGCAGTAGAAACCATCATAGCTTGCAGCTGTTATAGACTTATAGATGGCATACACTGGATGTGGGCCAGCTAATAAGAGATGGGCCCAGACTTACTAGCCAAGTCCCAAGCACAAAAAAGAAAACATAGTACAAAGCAAGCATAAGTTGATACTAACAATACTATATTCATGCTCCCTTCTTTTCGGCTAAATAATACAAAGAATTTTGAGTTTGTATCCACCCAAACAGCAAACTGGACAACTTTCCATATAGCATATGTACTGCAACAAAAAAATGAAACAAATAGAATATAGGCACAAGAAGTGTGACACGTGAAAGCTGCATCTAACTGGGACAGTATACCGCATGTTATTATCAATAACTACATTGAAAAAGTATCACTGTAAATAAATATGCCAAAACCTACCAACATAGAACACACCCAACCTAATAACAAATTGACTAAAAACCTACCAAAGGAAACACCCAGCCTAACAACGAGTTAACTACAAAATCTATTAGTTAAGCCTGCCTTTTCTCCTCAAATCCCTCCATCCCCAACTCCCTAAAAAAGTACCCTGATAAGGCCATCCTCAAAGAACTGGATAACAGCATAGACTCACATTTGCTTACAAGTGATAATTTTATCCTTCTAAGTTCAAATATTCAAGGCTTTATTTCTCATATTACCATTTTCAGATTTGGAACCCAGAGATGATTTATCCATAAAATATGCAACTAAGCTATGCAACAGGTAACAAGCAATATGTTTATTCCTGGGACATAAAAAGATTTGGGAAAATAATACAGTATCATCACAATCCCTAGATGTAAAGAAAATAATCAACCTAATCTTATTACAATATGAAGAATAATTAGAAGAATTAGTCATGGGATAATTACTCACGGAAAACAATTCTTATTGTTGATTTCCAGGTCCATGCTCTCCTTGGGTTTGCTGTTGCTGTATCTGGAAGAGAAGGTTTGCAGCAAACTGTAGTGTTGAGTGGTACCTCTGGTTCTTATCAGCCTCCAATTCGGAGATTCCCTGGCCAGCTGCAGATAAAGCAGGTTGAAGTTGCTGATTTGGGGGCTCCGAATTCATGTGTTGCTGTGAAGCAGCATTGGAAACTTGGTTGGATGAGGGAATAAAACTATTTGGTTGCTGGAATGCCTTAGACCTATATAGCACAGAGGGATCTGTTCCCTGAACTACTCCATAGCCTTTCTCAGTGCTATGGGGGACTTCCACCTGATACTGTTGACTGACTTGAGGGGGAACAGCTTCCTGTCCATTTTGGGAAGGTATAATGAAATTAGTCAAGGACGTAGACGACGAAACAGCACCTAGCTGCTGAAGACATGAAGCCGTATCGTGGAACTGAGAACTGCCAGAGACAACTTGAGCAGGGTGCCCAGTAGAAGAAGCAGGTGGATAAGGATGATATTGAGCATTATGAATGCTCCCAAACTGTTGAGTATGATAACCAGGTGGTTCTGCAGTTTGCTGATCTTGTTTCCACAAATGAGATTGATTTCCATCATTAGATGCAACAGATGGAAAAGGTGGCTTCACAGTAGAGGGACCAACCACTGTCATTGTGCCACCGGCTGTTGATGATTGTATAGTTGAAGGGAGAAAGGAAGTTAAAGTCGCAATAAGTTCAGGGGTCAGTGTAACTCCTTCTTGAGATGCAGGAGCTGTATAAGTAGCACCATAATCAGGAGGAACAGAATGAGCTGGAGGAGTGACACTCGTAGCAAAATGAAGTGGTTTTGGCAGACGCTTAGAATCATCATGCAACAATCTGCTATATTCCATTGGCAAAATTGGTTGCTCCTTTATAGAGATTGAACCATACTCAGGTTGTGAAGGGGGAATCTGGGGAATCTGTTGCACATACTGAGTAGAGGGCGAAGGAAAATGCATTGCTTGTTGAACAGATGTGCTACTTGGAACTAACGGAAACTTAAGAACCACACCATATAATCGTTCAGGTCCTGTGACTTTCAAAACCTTGGTCAAGAAATCAGAAGGAGGTACCAAAAATAAAGTGGTGTTATCAACAAACTTGGCAACACCAGCACGGTTTTTTACTTTAAGGTAACGAAGGAATTCAGTGTATGAAGCAAAATCCTCTTCACTATCAGGGAGAAAGAAAACAATTTCAAAGCCAATTGCATCAGCATAGTGTTTCGTTAACATATCTAATCCAGTCCTAGCAGCACAATCTACAACCTCAGGACTGCAGCAAAAGCACAGAACAAACTTTAATTACAACAGCAAAAGAGTAGCTTGAAAAACTAGAGGCAGGAGGCTATCAAAACATTATCCAGGAAAAACAAAAGGTAGACTTGAAGGAAATAGGGAAGGCAACAATGTCCATTTGTAACACGTGCAGATTTTACAGAGTGAATAAAGTGATAGTTTTCCCTTTGCATTACTTTCAAAATAATCTGCCATCCAAATCCATATCAAAAATATTATGTGTATGCCTGAATTATAGTTTGCACACCCCACTATATTTCATCTACAACTTTAAACCATAGTTCAGGAACACAAGACTTTGCAAGAACAATAAACAGACTATGGTTCCTAATCATAGGCAGGAAGAACAATAAAATATAACAGAAAAGCT